>Ga0115592_1103334_pt1 | contig 8549 bp, 1 predicted proteins | sample Plaics_5_FD_89914 | JGI IMG/M metagenome (GOLD analysis project Ga0115592, IMG submission 89914) | Wetland microbial communities from Old Woman Creek Reserve in Ohio, USA - Plant_11_14_B (Metagenome Metatranscriptome) | ecosystem: Environmental > Aquatic > Freshwater > Wetlands > Sediment ... | reverse complement strand
CCAGATAATTCTCGCTCTTAATTTCAATTTTAATTCAACTAAGATGACAAAACCCAAATACGGAAATGCAAGCAACATCGTATTAAGACAGTGTTCAAAATAATTGATCAAATCTGGTTTTTATTTTTATTTTTATTTTATTTTATTTCTTTATTTTATTTTCTCTATGTTTCATTTGTGTTTTTTATCCCTATTATATCTAAAAAACTCCTCATAAGTGATCTGTTTATCAACAAACCAGCCGTTCATTGGTCTTGGTCCCGAAATATTACCAAGAACAGCAGGTTCCTCAAAATCTAGTCCACCCAATTGGTCAGTCATAAAAGGTAAAAAATTACGTCCCCACAAAACAAAATCATCTGAAAATCTAAAATAAGCTGAGTAAGGTTTTGGCGTTTCTACAGAAGCATTAGAAAGAAAGTGAATTTGTTCATAGAACATGGCATTAGATCGAACAGCAAAAAATGGAAAATTGGAATACCTCGGCGCAACAATAGTTGAAGTATTTCCATCATCTTTAACATAAACTGGATTCAATCCTGACTGAGGAATACCTGTCCTATATCTTCTAAGGTCAAATATTTCAAATTGTTCACTTTGATCTACCATTTTCATCGAATATCCGCCACAAGCAAAGGTGAACATCCACGTTAATTCAGCAACTCCAAAACCTTCAATTTCTTCATGAGACTGCAACAATATTAAATCCCCTGACGTTATATTATAAGTTCCTATATTGACATATCTATTAAATAATTGCTTAAGACTTCCAATATTATCATTCATGATACACCTAATATATTCATCAGATACAACGTTTTTAAAAGGAGCTAAAACAAATGCAGTTGGCAAATTGACCTCAGGTTGAAATAATGTATTGGAAGGCGCAGGATCAGCACTTTTTTCCTTATTATTTCTACTATTCACTTTTGGTTTAGCTTTTGGGGCTGGTTTTTTAACTTTTTTCTTCTCAGCTTCCTTAACTTTCGGTTTTTCTTTTTCTTTAGTTTTAACTTTTTCAGCAACTTTTGGTTTCTCCTTTTCTTTACCTTTTTCCTTTTCCTTATTTTCTTTTTCTTTCGGTTTTTCTTCTTTTCCTTGCATAACAACATCATCAATCAACGGTTTTATGATTCCCATACAAAAGAGTCTATAATCTTGCTCATTTAAAAAATTATGATATTTCTTCCTATTTCTTTTATTAATTTTAAAATTCCATATCTTTCTTCTATCAAATTGAACCTTCAAACACAGTTTGAAAAATCTATCATAATCTCCAGCATATATATCATCAATCATATTATCATCAATATCTACAGTATTAACATCATAAGTGACGGTATTTTTATAAACAGGACAAGAAAAATGAACATCTTTAGCATAGACATCAACAACAACATCAATTCTATCAATTCCCGAAGCACTAGTTAATGGACTGGAAACTACAAAATTTAATCTTGAAAGGTATTGATCAAATTCATCTTCTGGAGTTATAGCATCTACTTCCCACATCTGTTTATAATACCAGAAAGGCACTTCAATTACAACATCTGTGTGGTTACTAAGATCAATAATAGTAGCGGGAAGTAACAATTGTTTTGATGAAGAATCAATTTGATCGTCAGTTTCTCCATAATTAACTCCAACATATAAAACTCCAGAATGAAGATTAGTTTTTGAAAAACGAATTGTATACACCATTGTACATCTACACAATTCGAAAAAATTACACAAATAACTAACAGCAGAAGTATACAAATAATCATTATTGTAATACTCAGCATAAGATGGTATTATTGGTATAGTGTAAAGCACATGATTTGCAACTTGAGCTGTAGTCCATTCAAATACGGTCAATACGGACTCACGACGACATAAATTTTCTATCATCATGGTATCAACACACGTGGAGTTTTCAGTTTTAACAATCACTCCTGAACCTTGCGAACCTCCTAACACTGGTGCAGCATCCAATCCAGTAAAAGAACACATTCCGAGATTTGAGTCATGTACCATAACTTCAGCTTTATTTTGATAGGGCGGTTTGGAATGACCCAATGCTATCCTTGTCATCCCTTCGGCAAGATCCAATGTTTTATGTGCAGTTCCAAAAACATCTTCAATTATATCATAATCATCTTCATCATTATCTTCAATATCTTCAACTTCTCCATCTCCTTGAGGACTAAGTGGTATAACCATACTATTAGCATAAAAAACCTCAGGATTTGTCAATTTTGCATAAATTTGAACACTAACAGAATCGGCGTTTGCAGATCTCAATGGACATAAAACCCACATTTGGACTGTAACAAAATCAAAAAATTGATCATTTGAAATTGTACCATAAGAACTGGGTAACAAACAAGCTGAGTCTCTAGCATAAGGGATTGAGAAACAAGTCGTTTGATGAGATCCTGCATATATATAACCATGAGGTCCAGTTGTAGCCTGCCTTGGATCTATTTGGGGAGCAGCCATTGGACTACCAGCAAAAACACATATTCCTGATTGAGTAATAACACTATTTATAACAACTTCAAGTTCAACTCCACATCTTAATCCTGATGTATTACTCAAATGCATTTGTGCAGCTCTATTATTATTAAAATAAGTTGATGGAAAGTTGGCAGTCCATAATGAACCAGTGCTAGCAGTACTCCAAATAAACTCAGCAACTTTAAATCTTCTCCCAAATATTTCTTGTACCTTATGTGGCAACGGAGCTACCATTTGAGGTTGAATTTGAACAGCATTTGCAGCAAAACTAGTTTGTGTAATATCATCCATTTTAATCATATCATTTAATCCTGCTCTTTTGCTATCAACAAGAATCTCCTTCATATCTGAAATATCACAATCTCCTTGTAACACAACTTCATCATCTTCAATTAAAACACACTCAAAAAACGCATACATGTTAGCACTAATATTTGATGTAACTTTATTATCTCCATCCAAATAAGCTTTCATACACACCTCTTTACTGGGAACATAATTATCTAATCTTCTACCATTAAACTCAATACTCCTAACATATTCATTCCATACTTCAGTTTTTTGCAAACTCAATTCAAGAACAAATGTAGTCATTTGTCCTGGCATAGTTTCATGAAATCTTCCTTTTTTACAAAATTGAATATTTTTACATAATCTAAAATTGGTGAGACACATCACTTTTGATTCATCATTAAATTTTCTTCCACAATATTCTATATCATAAACATTTGTGACCGCAGGGGGTTGACTTTTAACACTACCAGTTAATACATAATTATATTTCTTAAATAAACTAATCCATAAACTCTTTTCATAATCGGAAATCAAACCTTTTAACTTAATCAACACAGTATCATCTCCATAAATACAAACTTTCCAATTATCAGGATCTTCAACTATTGTACGAAATTCACACCAAATCATATATGAATTCCAACAGTTAAAATTAAAAGTAATAAACGAACCAGAAGTCAACATCCCGAGAAAATAAACCATTATTGACTCATATAAGAAAGGACTCATAAATGACGAATATAATAAACTATAACGTGCAGCATTTTCTTTTGAATACATACTACCTTCAATTAATACTTCAGGGTTCTCATTTTTAATCAAACCTACCATAATCAACCATTTAAAAAATTCCAACCATTTGTACAACATATGTGAAGCATCTTGTGTTGATATATCTCCAGGGAGCATACTACATTTTCTATACTTATCAAAATTACTCGATATTTCTTTGACTGTTAACCTTGCTCCGATTCCCATAAACTCAGATTTTTCATTTAACCATGCAACCGACCTTCCAAAATAAATTTTCATAAGAAAAAATAATATTTTATCCACAGATGTAAAAATCCTAGTATCTTTTGCATCCTTTTTATCTTTTGAAACTTTTTCATCTTTTAGACTAATAATATTTACAAATTCAATAATTTCGCCTGACTCCAATCTTTTCATTAACTTATTCAACAAATCTCTTGATTCAGAACATAATATAGGTTCTTCTTCATCAACATCACACATGATATGTGTTGTAGGACACAATCCTCTCAATGTATAACCAACAGCTTTGCTTCTATCAACTGGATTCAAATCACTTGTACTTTTTGTCACCTCATCAAAACTCATTTTCTCAGAACAGTCATAAACATGTGTAGACAATTCATCAATTGACAGTTGATATGCTTTACTAGAGTAATCGACATGTTTAAAAGCTTCCTTATTTTTAGCAGCCAGTTTCTTCAATCTAATCTCCTCGGGTCTAAAAACTTTATTATTTACAACATAAGGGGCCAGCTGAGCCAATTCACAACTGTAATCCCAATTTTGACTAATTGGTGCATGATATTTTGTTGGTTCCAATTTTGAATCTCTACTAATCTTAACTGTTTTAACACATGTTCCAACTGGTGTAACTCCATTTCTAACAAGAACTTCAACATTTTTATCTTCAGCAACTAAAGCATTAAATGTAGTATTTTGGGCACTGGAGATATCATCTTTTTGAATCGAATCAACAAATCTTCTATCCATCAACTTTGCAAACGAACCAAAGTTGAAAAGTTTTCCAGCAAAATGCAATCCAATAATTTCATTCTGATAAAAATAAGGTAATCCACAAAATCCGTTTTCTCCTTTAAGATTACAAGATACGATATCTTGAAATACATAACCTGTTACCATTCTAGTCTTCTCAACAGTACATGTAGCTGAATCCTTTGATCCATCCATGTGTAATCTCGTAATCACTCCTCCATTTTTAACATCACTAATATTATTAACAAATCTATTTCTAATATCTTTAACATTCGAAACCCTAATCTTCATTTTGATAACACTAACGTCATAATCGGAATAATCAACTGAACTAACATCCTCTTTACTAATTGCAATATTTTTATAAGAATTTGTATTCACAAACAGCTTTTCATGATACTTGTTATAAACATGATGAGGAACCATCAACGTTGAACCATCTACGAATAATCCATAACACATAAGTTTATCATTGTGCATTATTTGACAAATATTTTTCTGTACTGAAACACTCTGTTGGGCATTTAAATAAAGGTCGGCTTCTTTAATAATTCCAGCTTGCTTAAATCTAATAGCATCAAGATTTAATTGAGCCGATACTTTTGTTGGAACAAAAATTTTAGCATAATCTTTATCCCCGCATACAACTCTTTTAGCCTCGTATTGTTCACCAAAAATCGTTATTAACCTAGTACTATCTGAATCAGTTACTTCTTCATCCGGATATTTTGATTTGTATATCTTATAAGTAGCATAAGACAACATCAAGAAAACTACGCTGGATACTCCAATTAAATGTTCACTAGTTTTACTTTTGACATAATTTTCAAACTTAATATAATCAAAATTGGTATGTGTTATATACCGCGATTGTCCGGCGGGATAAAAATAAACTCCATTATAAGCTTCTCCGTCCCATGCACAATTCCTAATTCTTTCACGAGCTTCTCTTTGAATTTTATAATCTTTTGGTTCATCATCCTTAATAAAGTCGTCTGGTTTAAAATAATCCACTTTTGGTTTAATAAATCCTCTCACTCCAAACATTTTAATCGATTCATACCAACTATCCGGTGACTCAGGAATTGTATCATTTATTTGAACAGTAGTACCAATTTCATAATAATCATCATCTTTAAAATCATCATCATCAAATCCTTCCAATTTAATAACTTCCTCTTTCTCTTTCTCTTTTTCCTTCCCTGAATCTTTGTCAATATACCAATCATACTGTTCTGCTTTACTAATTAATTGATAAAAATCTATTTCGGGTTCAGGAACAGCTGTTCTCCATTGTTTATAATTTTTTCCAATAGTTACTAACATCTCCGGCATATCCATCCAAATCTCTCTAGATCCTTTATTCTTACAATTCAGTTTTGCATATTTGTCCTCAGATATCAATTTTCTTGGTGGAATAACCTTTCCATTTCTACTAACAACAAACGCTTGAGTTTCACTGGACGGTCTCTCACAGTCATTAGTAGTTGAAGCAACAGTAACAACCAACGATACTCTACGATTTAAGGCATCGGAGTTTGTAATGGATTTAACAAGCTGAGGCCATGCATCAGGATGATGATTTGTAGTAACAATGACAGAATTTGGTGCACACCTCATACCTTTGTTACTAAGCTCAGCCATCGATGGTCTAAAATTTGCTATTCCGACAAGATTTAAAAAATCATAAATTTCTCTTGAGGGATTTGATGCATTATCTGATCTGGACAAGAAGTCATCAAAACGAACTTGTGAACATCCTGTTTTTAAACCATCCCAATGATCAGAAGCATTACTATATTCATAAATAAAATCCTCCGGGTGTTCCACCTTTTCTTCTTTAATATCGCATCTAACAAGTGAATCACCAATTTTAGAAGCAAGATGTGACTTTCCAGCGCCAGGTGCACCATAGAAAACTAAACAAAAGGGTTGAGATCTTGCCCCATTATCTTGCTCTTTAATACTATCAGGTACGGGAGGCATCATCTGTTTAATAATACCAACATCTCCAATATTCGCTCTCTTAATTTCATCATTACAATCTTTCCACAATTTTTTACCTACTCTGATCTTCGTTGCAGTCAACTGTTCCATATTATTATCTAAAATCCATGACCTAAAAATAAACACCGCAGGGTATTTATGTTTAATCAATTCATATTTATTTCCAAACAAAAACGTATTAACACATTCCGGTAAAAAATCACTTTTCTCAATAAACGCAGTCAAACTTGTACTCAATTTTAACGATTCATCAAATAACTTAGTAACATTATAACCTTTAAAATCATCAACTCCTATTAATTTACTTGAAAGAATAGCAACAAAAAACAATAACGGACTGTAATTTGATTGGAAAAAACTCAATTTATCTATTCTTGAAACAGCAGCAGTAATAAATTGCAAAGGAACCATATTATTACACAAAGCCAAGTCTCCAAAAAATTCTAATATAATGTATTTGGTCTCATATTTTGCTACCAATCTTAAAATTGATTTACAAGCCAAAACAAACATAGTCAATATTTTATCCTTATTATCCTGTAACACTTTTGAGATCATTGAATAAATTGAACTCATCGCTCCTCCAACAGCACTTTTAACTAACATCTCTGTAATTGAATTAATAAAACTACTAACAGCAGCACTAACAGAAAAACTTCTAATTCTACCTAAAAACTCAAACATTTTACTACAAATACTACCTAAATTATCGCTAATCCCCTGATAAGAAACTTGATTGAATAACGTAGAATGTAATTCAAAAAATTTTTCTCTATTGTCAAACATATTTATATATTTTAAAGCTAAAGCATATTTAATTCCTAAATGAATAGGTTGTCTTCCATTAAAACAGGCAACATTAACTATTTTATTATTATAACTATCTTCCAACTTCAATCCAATAACTTCAGAATACACTCTAGCTAAACTAAAAATCTCATCCGTATTAATTATTTCATTAGGGAACTTAATCTCAATGAAACAATCAGAATCATGAACAGCCTCATAACAAAATGGACATTTAATCATTCCTTTCTCCATACAATCATTACAATAATATCTTCCATCTACTCCACATCCCAAACAAAAATCTACGGACTCATTAAAAACTATAACATCCTTGAAACTTCCGTTTTGATATTGCAACACATTTCCTTTAAAGCAAAAATGTCTGCCAGATTGGAACACGCAATCTTTCCAATCATTAAAAACTCTTTTAACTTCTTCAATCTTATTATCTACTTCTTCACTAAGATGCTCAATTAATTTATAGTTGCTAGAGCTAGCAACTTCAACATCACAATCATCTGAAACAATCTCTTTATTCTCGTTTAAATTATTGATATTTTTAGAGTTGTTATCATCAACTTTACCATCAACCTCGGATTCAGGTTGGTTATTACAGCAACTAACATCTTTATTATTTTGAAAATTTGAACATGACATACTAAATTCCGCGGGGTTTCCCCTGGCGATACCCGTGTCCGTTTCGTTAACAGCGCTCGCTCCCTCAGCTGGGTTCCGCGAATTGCTTGCATCTCCCACCTGGGCGTCCAGTCTAATCGGACCCTGTGGTGGACCAGCCTTATTGCTCAATGCGTCGGGAATGGAAGAACTACTTGCTAGGCACTAGGGTTTTGTGTTGTTATACTCAACAAGAGTGATTTTTGACAGGTAATCTAACCCCCCTTTCTTAATTTTAGAAACTGCTAAAACTTGTATGGGGCCTAAAAGGGTAATCCATACTTGATCGGGTTCAGGTAAACAGTCCGTGTTTACTGCGGCATCAATTAGTTGATGAGACTGTCAGATATTCGCTACCAACTGCGTTAAATTTTAGTAAATTTAAAAAACAAATAAAATAAAATATCCACAATTCAAGACAAATTGTGGACATAGCGGCACGAACACCGCGTGAAAATATAATAAAATGCATCTTATCTGGGTAAGATCAGTATTATATACGTATATATAATAAAAAATGCATTACCAAATAAAAT
>Ga0115592_1085900_pt1 | contig 8562 bp, 2 predicted proteins | sample Plaics_5_FD_89914 | JGI IMG/M metagenome (GOLD analysis project Ga0115592, IMG submission 89914) | Wetland microbial communities from Old Woman Creek Reserve in Ohio, USA - Plant_11_14_B (Metagenome Metatranscriptome) | ecosystem: Environmental > Aquatic > Freshwater > Wetlands > Sediment ... | reverse complement strand
CTAGAAAAAGTTTTCAAAACTATATTCACCCCACTATTATATTTTAATTAGTGGAAAAGCTTCAACGCCACCGAATACCCTCACCTGGTACTCGAAAGGACTGTTGATTCACAAAAAACCAAAGTCCGGGGCTACGGCCCCACGTTGTTTTATGCCGCTGGCACAGGCATATCATACTTAAACATCGTTGGGACGTTTAAGAAGAAAAAGACTGAATAGTCAGTGCCTGCTGCAGCATAGATATCAATAGATGTAGAAGAGTCAACATTGAAACTTTGAGTTGCCGGACGAGATGAAACTGTCACTAACATTGAGTCAGTAGACGTGTCATCATCATCAGCTAAAGTTCCATAGACTGTCCTTGGATCAGTTGATATCATACGGTATAAACTATACATAGGAAGCATAAAATTTATTCCATTTTGAGTATGTGCATTCTGTAGGATTAATCCTGCTGCACCACTCTCCTGGAAATAATATTGAAAATACCTCCGCTTGTTGTCAGTTACACCGGGTTCTAGATAATCTAGAGTTGCACCAATACCAGTATGCGTACGTTTCTGTCTAGAAATCGTAATGCATGATGACTGTATGGTGCGATTAACATTTACGCGATATAGAATACTACCTCTGGTACCTATAAAGCACTTGCTTATCCACGTTAATGGAATGTTAAAAGCAAAGTTAGCTGGATAATTTGTTCCCGGTGTGATTACACCAGGCGCCGTTGACACCCCAGCTGGATCATACCCATAATAAGGTATTTTCTTGGGCAACGACCATTTATTTTGTTGGAAGGGTTTATCACCATTGATATCCTGCCTTCCAATAGCAGAATAAACATAACAGGTTCTCCTCATAAGAGGTCGCAATGATTTAGTGACTTCTCCCATATACACAGAATGAAGATTGGCTGTATCATGTGCTACTCCTTCAATCGTAGTAACATTGGGACAATCAGTTCCATAAAGCAATTCCTCTGATTGAGGAACAAAATGGGACCAAGTTCTTTCTATATTTTGAGGGGAAGCAAACTCCAAATTCTCTGCACCTCTAACAAAAATTGCAAGAGAAACAGAGTTTGCAGCTTGAGGACCAGTTAAATCATTATACACTCTAACATTCAAGATACCATTATCAAACAATAAATTATGCGTATAAGCAGCGGACCCATCACGAATATTTGATATAATATTGGATGGATCGTGCTTGCAAAATGCAGTTGCTTGATTATAAGGAATTCTGATCTCAAAATCCTGCTCATCCGCTATGTCAACAATTTTTGTAAACACAACATTGGTTGAATCAGGATTAGTATACAAATTCCCATCTGGATCCCAAGAAATTCTGAGACGCCCTTTATGATAACGAGAGGCAATAACTTTAAATCGAAAAATTATATCTCCTCTCCAATAAGAGAACATTTCTGATACCATAGCCATTGGAGTAAGATAATATCCTCGAACACCACCATCTAAAGATGATTGAAGGTGCTGAGGTGTTACTCGCGCTTGCATGATAACATCATTGTAAACATTGGCATCAGTCCACAATGCTGTATATATGTAACTCTCCCTGGTAACGATATTTGCAATAGCTAGCTCATCAACAGGTTTAATTCCAACTACACGTGGATCAATGGTTAATTCATTCTTTGGATCAAGTGTTAATTTATCAACACAAGTAGAAATGTCTGAACTTGATATATTATAAAATGGATCATTTTTTAGAGGTTTCTGTGATTCTAAAGTTGGTACATTTGTAAAGCCAAACAGTCTTGCAATATTTGCAACGGCACTAGCTCCAATGGTGGTAGCAGTAGCAAATTTACCAATTATAGGCACATCTCTCAATTTTGCACCAAGTTTAGCCACTGCAGATGCAGGACCTGAAATAGGACCTTCATACTCGTCTGACTGTAAGGCCAAATTGACAGTAGGACCACAGAGTCTAACATCTTCAGCCCACGCAAAAACTGTAACATTCACAGATTGCCCAGTCACATTGTTGCAATTTTGTAATCTCACTATCTCAGTGACTATTATCTCACCCATGTTATCAAATTCGGACGCAGAATTTACTCTGATCCAATTTTTGTTATTAACATAGGGCAATACAATTTCACCACCTTGACAATTTTGAGGATACAGATACACATGTGGCCTCTGGGAAAGAGATACAAATTGTGCCTGGCGATTTGCAGTTGATGTCGAGATTCGACATTGATTAAAAGCCTGTTTAGGTTGGTATGAAACCAATCCTAACCCATAATAAAAGGGGGAAGCATTAATCATAAACTTTAAATGCAAATTACAAGATATAAACGCATAATTATCAAGCTTCTTCTTTACACGAACATCATCAAAATACAATCGCCATGGTTGAAATACTTGAGTTAATGATGCATCCTCAACCCAATCAAATTGTTTGATTGTAACGGGTCTTGAAAAGAAATTCTTCAAGTCCATATCTGGAGCGTATCCATCATAGAAAGTATTATCAGCGATTGGATTAAATCTTACCACTGAACCAGTATTAGAATCTGCATAATGTAGATTTATTTGAGAAGCTTCATTGGAATCTACATCAGATGCAGATGCTAATGGAACTTCATGATTAATTGCGGATTGCGATCCGCCCGCCATAGTAGTCTCGTCACTATGGTCAACGTTGGTCGAGCCGACATTGCTCGCCATGCTTTTATTTTGATTTGAAACTGGTTTATAAGACTAAATGGCTAGTTGGGCCATCTAGAATTGTGCTATCTTCCTTAGCACTGTCACTACTTTGGTCAAGTGTTTGTGATATACTTGGTTCTTCACCTAAGCAAAATTTCTCATTAAAAGCTTTCGGTTGTGTGGATTCCTCCACACTAATTTTATATTTTTCCAAATAGTAATCAAAGGACTTTAATTCCTTCTTTGAAAACCTAGCATACCATTCCCTCAATTTTATATGTTTTTGATCAAATATATCCCTGCCATATTGGAAATACTCCATAGAAGCACTTTCAATAACCTGAGCCATTTGATCCTCCTTAGTAATAGCTTTACTACGATTCCAAATGTACATTGATTTAAATATTGATTCTTCTTCTAATGGTGCCAAGAATGTTTCAGTTTCCTTATTATAAGAAAAGGATCTTTTTAAAAATTGAATTTGGTCCCTTTTGGAAAACGGTTGTGCATTGCTAGATTTTGCAGCATCAGTAAATTTAATGTTCCACCGGGAAAATACTTCAGAGATAGTAACAAAATTAAATTCATCACAAACTTCATCAGTAACAGTACAAACAACATCATCACCATAAGTTATGGGTCTGACGTTTTGGAAAAAATCTGTTCTCCCAGTTGTTGCGTTGTATGCAGCAATAAATCTAAAAACATTTACTATACAATTAATAATAACTGTTAGTGGGTTGCCCGAAGGATTCCCACCCATAAATGAGAGGACTGATCCATCATAGTCAATAACTGCTTGAACCATATCTTCCTTTATAGCTTGCATCACTGTTATATCCTCATCAGAGAAATAACCAAAATGGACTGAAATGGCGATAAGAAAGTCCATAGCCCTTGCTACTTCAAGTCTACTCATGCCTTTATCAAAGGCAGAATAATCTCCATCCAACCAATTTGGAAACTCACTTAGGTAGGATGTCAATTCATGCCATTCGCAAGAACTAGCATTTATTCCGACTGCTAAACAAAATATGTATGGATTTTCTTGTAGCAGCTTTACAATAGGAATAAAATATTCCCTTACAATCATAATGAAAGGAAAAGATGCTGCCATAAAAACTCTCGTTTTACCAGCTTGTGCTTTCTCCAACGTAACCGCTTCATCCTTTAATGTAGCTTTAAACACAGCATGTGCACGCTGGGACTGTTTATATAAATCCAACATGACCTTCCTATCTTCCATTATCTCGTCAGTGGGGATAACCCCATTGGGATAAATGTCACTAATCCAATCTTCCAAATAATAAAGTTTACTCCTATTGTAAGGAAACCCTGCTGATGTTGATCTGTTAATCCCATCAAAGAATCTAATTTGAGGTTTTCCATTAACCGCCATAATAGGTGGCATAGGCTTCAAATAATCAATCTTCAAATTTTCAGGGAAAGATTCTACAACATGTTCTAAAAACAAGGTTGCTGCCAAATCAACAAAATCTCGCGTTATAATTGTTGGATTTGTATACTGCCGAAGCGCAATATTAAAAGGTTTCCAGGTCATATCAGGTTTTGTATATTGTTTTTTAATAAAAGGCTTCACTTCTTCACACAATGGTGTAAATTCAACTAACGAGTTCGCAGAGCTTCTAGTCTCCGTTGTTCCATAATATACATAATTTTTTGGACATTCCAAAAAATCTAAATGAGACCTAGTTGCTGATGTTGCCTTAAAAGAGCTCTTCTTCAACAAAGGTGCGAAGTCATCTTCAATCCTAGGATATGTTTTCTCTATACACTTTTGAAACTCTTCAAGAATCTCCCTATATGCACAACAAACAATTACGCGTTTTGGTAAAATGTAACTCGGATTTTTCTCCCCCATTGAATGGATGCCCAATATAACTGGGCCAAAACCAGACCACGCAATGTGCAATCCTCCACTGAAACCATAAGCTGTAGGTTTCTCTGCAATACTTTCCTTAAATGGAAATTCTGAACTTACACCATCTAAAATTTTACTAGCATGTTCAAATTTACTATATTGCTTAGTACCTATTTGCTGTAAAGTGGAGTCCTTGGATCTATATACAAGAGTGCCCTCATAAGATGCAGAGGCAAATTCTTTAGATGCAAAGTATTGGGTTATGCATTTGCGTCGAGGAAAATTTTCATGAAACAAAATAACCAAATCAGACCCTTCAATTCTATATACATCATTAGACATAATAACTGAAGTGAAAACAGGGCCTCCATCGTGAAACTCCAAATGTAGAGCGATATTACTTTCCATCGCCCTAGCAAATGAATGATAATTTGCTATATAAAAATACGATCCCAAACAAACCATCTGAAAATGAGTTGTTACAGAACCTAAATCCTTAGAGAAAGACATCTTCACTTGAAAAATATTTCGCCCAATTTTTTTAATAAAATCTTGTTGTGACATATTTTTTGCTGTCCCGGATGCCTTGCCAGAATCAAACTGCGTAACCTGACGTTTATTTGGGTTATATGGATTTGATTTAAATTTTTCATCCTTCTTAAAATCCAAAGGAGTAGATTGAGATTCCAACTCCCTGTACTTCTTATAAAAGTACAGAATTGCCAGAGATCCTACAATGGATGACACCACAATCTGTTTCTTTGTAGCATTTTTTCCAATAAAAAACCAATAATGTGCGGAATGTATACTACCTTTTATCCTAAAATAATTTGCTATAATCCATCCCATCGAATGGTACATTTTATTAAAATACCAGGGATACCACTCCTTATGACTATATTTTAAATGATAGTAAGAAAGTGTGGCAAACGAGTAAAAAATTAAAGGCTCGAACCATACTGCGTAACTATTAAATATGAAAGGAGTTAAACATAAAAATGCCAAAAAACCAAATCCAATTTTTGCAAATATTATAGACAATACTAAAGATAATAAATTCATTCTACCAGAATTAGTCCAGCTCTGCTGTGCAAAATGTTTCAAGGTGCGTAGCGCTGATTCTGCATTAATAAAATACTCATCAACTTCATCTTTTGGTAAATCTGGAACCATATTACTTGTATCATTCGGATCACCAAATAAGCTCCTCCAAACGCAGAAATCTACGAGTGATTGGGGAGCTAAACCCTCTGGCTCACAGTGGCACATTCCCTCAGGTAAGTGACATTGTGTACATATTTCTGTTTTTCCTATCCTATTTAAAGACACTTGCATTGATTTATTTGCACTTTCATGTGTTACAACAGCATGATGGTACCATTCAAGAAATGTCTTTAAATCCACTTTGTCCATTAAAATGTCATTATATTTAATTCTCTGGTATCTAACGGGACCTGGCTTGACATGGGCATGACCCTCTTTAGAAACAGCAAAGCTCATTTGTATCTTATCAACACAAAACACCCAAAAATCGGGAAATGCATTCCCAGGATTATCTTCTATCCACTTCTGGGCAGCAACCGTATCCAATTTACCATCCTTATCAAACTCCTCTTTTAATAAAGGAGTTATTATAATTGGTAACCTCCTGGCAGCGGCAGCGGGGAAAGAAAAATAATGCCTAAAATTTAAATGTTTCACATTAGTGGAAGCTAAAACTTGTCTACACCTCATTGGTGCTTTCCCTTTATCCTGCAAGTCTGCTTGAATAGTATTATAAGGAGTAATACCAGCTATTCCAAACAAATATTGCATCGAATAATCCTCCATTTTTGCTTCTGGGTTAATATTACCCATGTCATCTACATGTACGCACCACATACTAGGTTTATAATTATCCATATGTTTATTTGCTGCATTAAGATCGTATCTAAACTCAGGTCCATATGGTAAATTAGCTGCAGCAGCATGATATCTAAATAACATAGCAATAATTGAAGATTTGCCAATACTAGAATTACCAAATACTAATGCACAAAATGGCATGTCTCTCGGCTTCGTTGCAATTACATGAGTTTTACACTCCGTCAACATAGTTTTGAAAGTCGAAACATAATTCAGAACTCTGAAGAACTCAGGATTACGTAACCTCTTCATTGATTGAGCAATTATATCACCATCCCTAATAAGGACTTCAAGATTTACTAGAAATTGACTCTCAGTAAATCCAAAAGCTTCCGGATTGTGTAACATTCCAAATTGTTCACGAATCAAAACTGATCGTTCGTACCACTTGGAATAATTATCTCCTGTATGATAGAGATAGTTTATGTCCCTATGTTGAATGGTTAACGAAAGTTTTTCCATTATAGAAATAGCTGAATTAACAAGAGTCATAATGAAATCTGGATGGTAAACAGTGGTTGTATGTTGTTTACTAAACTTTTTATAAAAATTGAAATCTGGTTTTTCTTTATATCCCATAAACACAGTAGCAGCTATTACACTATTAAAAACATTCATAATTTGTGTTACTATTTCACTGTTGCGAAAAAGGGCATAATGTTCAGAAATATCTTTAAAAGTATATTTAGACTCGGCTACAAGTTCTTCATTGATTTTAGCATTGTAGGCTGTAACAAAATGATCAATACATGATTCCATATACTCTTTCAAATGCTTAGAGACTTGGTCTTTCGTTCGTAAATACAACCAACTACATGCAATAACATCAAATATATTTTTGCACCGAATTAGGCTATATACATAGGCTATTATGTCACAATTTACTAAACTTAAAGGATTATGGAAATCAATTACTTCCAATGATTCAGGTTGTAAATCAAAATAATTAGATTCTTCTGTAACTGTTTTTCCTTTCATGATAAATTTCTTTCCCTGTAGTTTTCGTAAAATAGCTACAAAGGTCTCGAAGTGCTCTAATTCAACACCCTCGAGATCGTAAGGAATTCCATCTATTCTTATTCTATCAATATCGGATTCCAATTCAACTCTATAAATATTCTCTTCGGATGTAACTTTAAAAGTTTTCCCTCCTGATTTAAATTGGTAAGAAGTAAGTGTTAAGTCTGGATAATCTCTAGCAGAAACTGCTAAATCTTGTATTAAATTTTTTGCTTGCTTCTTATTCTTTTTAAAATTCTGTGGACTAATACTACTTAATCCTTCAATAAAATCCACCTTGGTATCCCTTGGAAATATTTCCAATTGTGGTGGCAATTTAAACTTGAACGAACGGCATAAAGCCGGTACGTTTCTTGATTTATTATCGCTGTTCCCTTGTTTTATACCTACGGACTGGCGGGTACCAGTGGCGGCGTCGCTTTTGTTTAAATCTTGTCTGTTCATCATATTAAAATTGAGAAATTTTGACATGCTAGACATGACCCTGGACAACGAAGAGTTATAGAGAAATCGTTCCGGATTCTCTTGTATGAGGTTCATTAAGTCCCATACTATCTCAAATTGAGATAAAATAATTTATATAAAAGGAGCTCAATTCCTTTCCGGCTCATAAAATTTCATTATGGTCTGTATCGCTTCCTACAAACGTGGCCTGGCACTATATTTAATTTTATTTTTATTTTATAATGTTTATTATTTTTATAATTTTATATTTTTTATATTTTAAATTGTTAATGAGCATAATATGAAGGGCTTCACACCCTTCTGGTAGTTGAATAGTAATACTATAGATATAAACTACTAAGGTTATCTTAAATAACCAATAATATGACCAAAAGGTCTTAAGATTTTGATTTAGTCAAAATCTATAAAAAACTAGAGATCGTAGAGAAAATTATTATCTAAAAGATATAAATAACTGAGTTTCATCGAACATATTTACTAAGTAAGTAGATATGCTGTGTTCAAGCTCAAAAATTTACTCTGTAAATAAATAAAATGTAGTTTCTCAAGCTACATTCTCCGACAACTCCCATAAGGGAGGAGATCCAATAACTATATATACGCGTAAAAGCG
>Ga0115592_1074921_pt1 | contig 8640 bp, 1 predicted proteins | sample Plaics_5_FD_89914 | JGI IMG/M metagenome (GOLD analysis project Ga0115592, IMG submission 89914) | Wetland microbial communities from Old Woman Creek Reserve in Ohio, USA - Plant_11_14_B (Metagenome Metatranscriptome) | ecosystem: Environmental > Aquatic > Freshwater > Wetlands > Sediment ... | reverse complement strand
GCGTTCTTTAATCTATGATATTTGGACTTGCAAGGATTCCATGGAAATAAAGTGTTTCCAAGGTGTGGGGCTCGAACCCACTCCAGAGTCCGTTCTAAATATGTTAGTATTTAAAACACGTCTTTTTAAAGTACAAGGAAGAAAATAAGACGATTTACGAGTAATGGTTTTTATTAATAATATGTTGAGTTTCGCACTCAAATAGCGGATCTTATATCCATGCTGGCTCATCACCCTCATGTTAACAGACCTAAGATCATAAGCTGTTATAGGTGCTCCTTTAATAGGCTGGAGCTGTTGGGAATTTATATTTTTGTTTATAATATTTTTGAATGTGAGAAAATAAAAAGTAAAGTATTAAAATAATAAGAAGTGATAATATGAGATATTGTAAATGTAATGATTGTAAACTAGGGGAAGTACATATTTCCAATATTTCGTGGATTTCTAAGTGTTTGCAATTCGATTGTGTTTTGTTTTTCATATTTCTTTTGATAATGCTTCTTCAAATAATTTCGAAATTTCGTTATTAAGAATGTCAATATAATAATAACAATAAAACCAACAATAAAAATTGTATCTAATGAATATTCTTTTGTTTCAAATCGAGTTTTTATTGTATTTCCACTTTCATCTGTTTTGCCTTTATTAAAAATATGGTCAAAGAAATCTAATGATATATCTAACATGATTAAGCAAACATACTTCCACTTACCAACTGGAACGTTGGTAATGCTGTTAAAAATCCAAATGAAAAATCGGAATCAATTGCACGGGATAACCGCACTGTTTCAGTATTGTATGGCCTCCATACTGTCAATTTTGGTTGATTTGCACTATTATATGAATTTGAGTTTGTTACTCTTGCCATATGAAATGGTTGATAATAAGGAACAGTTAATTGAGGAATACACTCTTCTTTATATAATGGAACAACACTACTACCACTCTTTGCTGCATTTGGTGCTGCAAACGATACTAACCCAGTTCCTGATGTTGATCCAAAATTTGCAACAGGATTTCTTCGTGTTGTTGTCATCACTTCTCCAAAAGGAGCCTGTTGGTCAGTAATTTTTCCAATTCTCATATTAATTTTCCCTTGATAATATGCATATCCTGCTGAGAAATAATCAAACCAATCATGAAACTTAAATTTATCTCCTGCTGACAAATCTGATAATGCTCTAAAAATATATGGCTCTATTAGTAACGCATTTCCTGCATCCACAGTTATCACTGGACAAAAAGGTGTAAAAACTCCGAGCATTTCTTTGATATTTGTAAAACTATCCCCCAAACATTCTTCAATTGTACATACATCATTTGTTTCAAGAGCATTCTCTAATGCAGTCATGTTTGTTTCGAAATTATCAGATCTTGTTGGCTGTTTTGCAACAACAGCTGTGCCTGATGTCAATCCTGTTTTCATCATGTGAACTTTTGGCTTGTCTTTTGTGCAATGTACTGAAGGTACCAAGGGTATATATTCACTACGATCTGATAACAATAAGTCTTTTGTTGAAAAATCTACTGTGAAATCAACATAAGGAGCTACTGAATTTATCGCAATAAGTGGAACCTCAATTGCAACATAAAACATTCCATATGAGCATTCTTCTGAAAAACAATCATTTATCCAAGATAAAATTGTTGCTGTAACTGTACCCAAACGTGCAGTTGGAACATTCTTTATGGCATTGTTTGCTGCAGGCTTTACTTCATGCATTGTTTGTGTGTTCTGTCCATCAAACTCAATAATTAATCTATTTGGTAAGTTTACTTTATCAAAATTAATAACATCATTTATTGCATATTCTCCAGTGTCACAAGGATTGAAGATTGTTGTTAATGTTACCGAATGAAATGGATTTAAATACAACTCTAATGCAAATTCTAAATCTGCCTTCCATTTTTGACATGTCATTGCAGCCCACGTTTGATGAGTAATTGAGATTTCACCATCATTTGATGTTGCGTCTACTATTGAACATGGTCTTGCGTAAACTACTGTTCCAGCAACCATAGATGTTGTGATTCTTGGTATAGCAATGATTTGCTTGCTTTTTGCTATATGTGAAATCATCATCTCATTCATTCCAGTTCCATATTGATTTTCTTTCATTCTCAATTCATTTTTGCTGGATAAAGCCAATGAGTGTGTCACATCTTCTCCATTCTTGTTAATGTGATTCATAGCTGGTTGCCATTTAACTGATATTGTCTTCTGATGTGGTGCTTTCTTCATATGAACCTGTGGACGTGGAACCACATCTGGTAAATTCATTCTGTCTAACACCTCTCTAGCTAGCTGTTCTTCATTAACTCTCATTAAATTATTTTCATTTACTGCATTAATAAGTCGACGTTGTTCAATTTGCAATTTAGCCATCATTCTCTCAATTTGGCGCTGTCTTAATGGTCCAGTGGCAAAAGTTGGATACTCAACAGAAATATCGTCTATGTCTGCTTGAATGAAAACTCTCACTTTTACTGGGTTTATATTTATAGACGTTAAAAGTTTTAAAACCACATTTCCTATGTCGCCTGAACCACTTATTAAATTCTTACCATAAAATGGTGAAATAAAAGGAATTTTCAACTTAATACCCTCTGAACCAGAAACTGAAACTCTTTTATTTGGTGTTTGACTTGCTTGCAAAACGCTCTGGCTTCTTGATGCTAAATTTGTAAGTTGTGGATAAAAACTAGCAATGAGACCACCACTAGTTGTTGTCAACGTTCGAGTTATTATAGTAACAATAAAATTTGTTCTTAAAAATGCGAAACCTTCTAACTTAGCTGAAACATTACTTTGTGATAAAAACTCAGATAATAAATCCAAAGTGAGAATTGTATCTCCTGACGCACCTCCAACTGGAATAGTAATATCTCTTATTGCATACATTCTAGATAAAACTTGCTTAATTGTATGATCTCTATTTTCCTTCATAATTTTCAGCTTATCGAAGTCTAATTCAACTTGTTTTGGAACTGTTTCTGTTTCTAACTTCATTACTGTATCTAAAGTGACAATCTGCTCTTGGTCTATCTCACCCCCAATAGGATTTGAATTTTTCATCATATGAACTCTTGGTCTTTCTTCTCTTGTTGTAATATTATCTTCATATTGAGAAACCCAAATAGGTTCATTTGCTAATGCAACAGAAGGTTGATTTGTTATTGTTGTAGGCAATGGCACATTTACTATTGATGTTTGTAGTGGTTGTGGTACTACATCTGTCATAGGATTTCCACATAGAGTAAATGCAACTCTAAAGTTATTATCACTTCCTGTTGTCTTTGTAATTGTGAAAGTTAAGACTGTGCTTCCTGTTATAGTCATATCTATAAAACCATTACATGGTACTGCATCATAAGCTGTATGGGCTATTGTGCCCCATGGTGCTGTTAGTGTAGTACTTGTGTGCCCTGTACCACCTGCATCTGTTGAGTAATTATAATAACAATGCCATGCTCCATCTGGCACTGTTAATGTAAATGAATTACCTGACGCAAATGAATCAACTATATATGACCTTGACCATCCTTCGTATGTTGCTGCTCTTACATTGTTGTTTTGTGTGATTGTTGTTACTTCTGGTTTGTTCGTCCATTGTTTCCCTTTCACTGTCGGACTAAACATGTGAAGGGTTGGTTTTTGTGAATCTTCGCTAGGGCTGCTAGCAGGGCGTCCACCTAGCTGAATAGCTATACCCTGAGTTGTAATTAATTCTAAATGCTCATCTATATTAAATATTGGGTTAGTTTGTTTATAATAATCGTTTGAAAAGAACAATAATCCATCTGATGTTCTAACTATTTTCCTCAAAAGAAACTGTTCATAAAAACATTCTGGATCTAAAGTCAAATTATATTTCTTACACTGCTGCAATAATTTAGGAACATACTCTTGAAATACCTCTGGGGTATGTAAAGATAGCTCCCTAATTGCTGTTCTAACATTCACTTGCATCTGAATTTCTTTCATTTCATACTTACTATCACTAACTCTATCCCAGTTTATTGGTTCAAAAATTGAGACGAGCTCTAGTGGTGCTATCCATCTATCAAAATGAGTATCATATGCAAAATGACGTTTTAATATTGTTACTTCATGAAGATATTTATATTCAAAAAATGTTGTGTCTTTTGCATCAGTAGTATATACATGTCCATATCTACTCATTACCTTTGTTATTAAATTTGGATCCATTATAGCTACAAGAGCTTTATGAAAACTATGTAAATTGTCATCACCATAGTACATCCCTCTATAATAATTATATAGATCGCGCTGTATAACTTCTGCTCTTGGATCATCAATTTCATCAAGTACTTCGAACAAAATCATATAGCATAATCCAATGTTATAAAGTGTGTTAATTAGTGTTGTTGCTGGATTTCCAGATGGCTGACCTCGTGCTACATGGATTACTGTATTTCCAAACAATTGTTGTGAATCTACTAATTCATTCCATAAACTCTCACAAACTTTTGAATCTCTTCCATAAATATATTCAATAAAATCAAAAATCTTCCATAGTAAATTTAAATTTAATGTACCATCAAAATTGGTAAAGTCACCTGCTAAAAATTGTTTTGAGTTGCGTGGGGCTACTTCAGTTAAAACACTTACAATATCATCAACATCTTTGCTATACATATTAACTCCTACTAATGAATAGTTAAAAATTTTATTCTCCATAACAGTTGCAAAATAATCTAAATATTTCTCTCTGAAAATAATAGTAAAATGTAAAGGTGCTGCTGCAAACGCTCTAGATTTATAACTTTCCACTTTGGATTTCTTTAACAATTCGTCTTTTATAGTTGCTACAAAAACTACATTAGGTCTTTCGTCATTTTCTACTGCGTTATAATACTCTGATATTAATTCTTCTACTCTAGGATGATCGAGAATCCATTGCTCATCTGTACCAAGATACTCGTGTTTACCTTGCATCTTAGTTTCAACATTTAATGGGTATCCTGCAGAAGATTTTCTATTGATTGCACAAATATATTCATTACCCTCGATTCCTTTAATTGCTTCTTCTCTATTTAATTCTCGTACTCTACGATGCGGTTTTAATTTAGAAAGAAGTATGCTTTGAAAAAGAGACTCACTGGTAGTATTCAATGTTTGATGTGGTGTTAAATATTTCCTCATGGATTTATTGATTACATGTTCCCCATCTGGTGTAAAAGACAAATTGGCTGGTTCTTTTTGTGACTCAAAGACCGTGTTGTATAAAATGGATTTACGCAATTTGGTTTTTGAGGGGGATCTTAATGTGTGTGGAACTGTACGTAAAAATGGAAATTCATCAGCTTTAATATAAGTATTATATTTTCCTTCAACTCTCATCATATGAACTCCCAATTGTGTGATTGATTCAATCATTTCTTTTGTAATTATTTGACCATAACTTTTGTCAATATTATTATATCCAGCCATGTGGATACCCAAAATCTTTCCAGGATATTCTGCATTATTACCAATAACCACACTACCACAATAACCAGGGAAACTCTGCATTGGATATTCTAGTGTCTTATGTGTGTATAGATCTTCATTATCTCTACCTAATAATTCTATTGCTTCGTAGTTAACTTTCGTTACTTTTGTATGTTGCATTTCAAAATACCACGCTGCTTTTCCAGTAAAGGCATTCTTATGGTCAACTGCTGCAAATTCTAATGCAATTGAAAGGGTACACACAATTATTTTTGACCCAAATAAATCATCCAACTCGGTTTCAGAAACAAAATTATCACATCCTCCATTAGAACTCATCCTTGTCAAGTCAATGTGGGATTTTATTTCTCTTCCAAAATCAATCCAAATTACATCATAATACATACTATTTTCATCCTCAGAGTGAGCAAATGTATTAATAGTAACTTTTGACACTGGAATATTTTCATATTCGCAAAATCTATTATATAAACTAAATTTAACTGTTTCAAATTCTTCTTTCGTATTAGGAATCAAATGTCTATTAGTAACAAAAATTCTATCTTTAATGAAGAACCCTCTCAAACCTGCACATTCTTTTTGACCTTTTGAAATATAATCAGCATAAATATAATACGAATTGCTAATTAAAGATTTTGCTATTGAATATGCTCGCTGACATGCTACTTCAACGCTAGGTTTTTCAATAAATCTTGCAAGATCTGTAATCACTTCCTTATCAACAACACTCTCTGAATATGTAATGGGTACAGATTTTACTGGTGTCTTTGGAGGTTTCTTTCCTTTTGGTGCAGATTTTGTTGGCTGCCCACCATCATATTTACCTGATAGTGTCTTATCACCTCTTCTCTTTTGTTCCTTATTGGGGTTAGATTTCTTAGATGGTTTAAAATATGTGTATGCTAGCAAAAGAGTAGATAGCACACCTGTTGTTGCTAAGATGATGTTGCGATTGTCCTGCATAAAGGTACGAGTTTTCTTAATTCTTCTTTCCCATTTATTAATTGTTTGCCATGACATAAAGCGTAGTAAGAATGCAATAAGGGCAAATTGAAACGTTCCTACATACTCGTCAACTTTCTCTCTGAATGTTTTTGTTGGTTCAAGATATTCTTCAAATGCTTCTCCTATATCTTCTACTCTATCATTTACTTTGTGAAAAATATTTCGAGTTCGCCTCTTAAGTTTCTTAAAAATTCCGTGAACACTAGATTTAATTTCTACACTTTCATTCCTCTTATTGTACAAAACATGAGAAGCTTCGGAAATATTTTCTTTGAAGTGGGTTGCCATTTCATTCGTCAGTGGTGTATTCAAGTTAAACTTTCTTTTCTCAAATCTATTGAGTGCTCTATCTCTGAAAACTTGAATATCATTTACATGTCCTCCTGCTACATCAACCAACTTCTCTTCTACCATTTCAATCACTTGTTCATAAGTATAGACATTATTGTCATCATCCAAAAATTCATAAATGTGAGTATTTGATTGTGTTGGATCAATTTGTGTAAGATCCACACTATATTTAGTCGCACCATTAGCTTTTCTCTCTTTTCTATATCTTTCTTTGATCTTAACAGTAAAAGAGAAGTCAATTCTTCTATCATATGCATCTTCACAAACAAGATAAAACAAATCTGGTCTTTTAATATTATCAGTTGCAATAACTAATGATGATTTAAATAATGCATCTGCTTTCTTTTCAATTTCTGCAACATTAAGCATATGGTCATGACTATTGTTTAAATGAATAAGCTCCATAGGGTAAGTCATTTCACCACCCTGAAAAGATGGCATAATTTGGTTTGCATCATCACACACATAAATTTTGGAAGAATAACTTTTAAAATTTTGCTGGTATTTTAACCCTACTGGTCTAAAATACACAAATTGTTCGTAATTTGCCACTTTTTCTCTTAACTCCTCTTTATATTCATCTTTACAATATTTTTCATTTTCGAGTTGAAGAATTAGAGAAATTGTATCGGCCGAAATGTAATTAATTAATCGCGTTTTACCAATACCAGCATCTCCACACAAATGCAGGACTACTGGTCTCCTTCGGTAACCATGACCTGTTGCTCCAAGGATTTGTGCTTTAGTATATTGTGTATTAATATCGTAAGAAAGTTTATTGAGTAAGATTCCTTGTGTTGTGTTAGATCTTACAAAGCGTGCCAATTCTAATGATTCTACTTTCATTAAATATACTTCCTCAAAAGCACCTCTTTCTTCCTTTAATCTTCGTTGTCCTTCTGTTGATAACATTTTCTTGACATCTTTATCTAACTTATTTAATCTGTATTCAAGAGAACACTCATCACTACATGCACCTGAGACAAAATCAAAAGTTTTTGATGCTGCTCCCATAACCATTTCCAATCCTGTTGAAGCTGTTGGAATATCTTTAAACGAAGATAAAACTTTTTCTACTGTATTCTTCCTAGGATCTTGCTTGAATAATATTGTTAAGATAAGAGTGACAATTATTGAAGTGGGTGAAGATTCTACATAGTGTAATTTTAACATTTCATTATGTATTTTTGGACATTTTACTTCTGTTTTATCTCCAAGATACTTATACAACTTGAATATCATTGCTGCAAAAACTGCGAACTCCATTCCCTCAACTTTAAAATTCAAATATAACATTCTAATCGCAGTCCATCTTGACGAATAATCTGTATTATGCATGAGAGACCAAAGTGAAGCAAAAATATCAACCCAGTGTATGTGATCTCTAATTTGCTTTGGAACCATTTGTAAAGCTTTTTGTGCTAAATTTTGAAATTGTGGAAAAGTAATTTTGATTGGAATAGCAAATGAGTGTAGTTCTAATCTTTCAATCATTTTATTAGAGTTTTCAATTCGCTGTTTCTTTTGAATATTATATATGCGTTGAAGTCTATTATATTCATTTCTTTCTTCTATCTTACGAGCCACTTCAGGATGCGTATTTTGAAGTCGAGTTAATCTATTTGAACCTTTTGATTGACGCCTTTTAGAGTCTCTCTTTGTATTTTCTTTATCATAATGCATTCTAGGTGGTGTTGATAGAAGTTTAAATCTATCTACTATTGCACATTCACTCTGTACATCGACATCATCCAAACAATATGCAAATCTTATTGGCATCACCAACACTGGGTCTACAAATTGAT
>Ga0115592_1056910_pt1 | contig 8675 bp, 2 predicted proteins | sample Plaics_5_FD_89914 | JGI IMG/M metagenome (GOLD analysis project Ga0115592, IMG submission 89914) | Wetland microbial communities from Old Woman Creek Reserve in Ohio, USA - Plant_11_14_B (Metagenome Metatranscriptome) | ecosystem: Environmental > Aquatic > Freshwater > Wetlands > Sediment ... | reverse complement strand
TACTAGTACGCAACTTCTCAGAGAGCTTAAATGACATCACTTAGCTCTTCGAAAAGTGCTAAGTGTTCGCGTTTTGGCTTATAAGCGAATAAGCGTATGGTATGAAGTTAAAGCAAAAGTGGTTGCTGAATTTTTACACCCAAATAAAAAATTTTCTCACCTCTATTTTATAGAGTATAAAAATGTATTGTATTGATTTTAAAATTTTGAAAACAAAATAAAAATTAGTATAGGAATCGTGGCGCGAGAGAGACTGTTTCCTTAAGAAACGGCTATGACCTCTCAGCTTAGTAGCAGGCTGCGTCCCAGTTATATGTTTGCCGTTTGCCCGATCCTTAGCGTAGACAATTTTAAGGGAAAATTGGTCGCTACGCGGGATGAGGCATTCCCCGAACTTATGACTGTTACTCCTCAGACGAATGGAATCAGAGGTGTGGCGGAATTTACGCCGCGGTTGTAGGACCGCACATACCGGTAATTGAGGCCGGTTTAAACTTCCTTTTTATTTAACCTTGCCTGGCCTTCTCACGAAGGACAGGGAAAAAGAGTGGTACTTTCTTTTGCAGTTAGTATCCGGCTCTACGTGTGACGCTTGAGGTAGTCTTATGACGTAAACCCTTTTGTTAGCCGTAGTGCCCGCCGCAAAAAACACCGTTTTGTGTCTTTTTTCAAAAGACTCAAATCGGCGTTGTGAGCGGCATCCCTTATCAGATTAATGATTATGGATGCCTTTAACAATGCCAACCCTTTTCCGAGTAATGTACGTGATTCAGAAGAAACAGTAGAAGCGCAAGTGCCTTGGACGTGTTTAACTTGGATTCTCCTTCGACAGGGAGTGTCTAAGTCTCAGATTTACGAATTTGTGAAATCAATTGATTCGTATTGGTTGCATGAAGATGGACATAGTGTTAAGTTGCCGACATCTATGTCTGGATGGACTATATATGGATTAAGAGTTTTCCTGAATTTGTATGAAAGACCTGGAGTTATTGTATACAGAGACGGAACCACGGATAAGATTAACTACATAAACATGACACCCAGTGAAGCCTTAAATTGTTATAACAATGGCAAGGTATATATGCTGGAAGATGATCATTGGTCGTTGAAACCTGCGAAGAATTCACGAATTTTGGTCATGTCACCCATGGACGATGTAGATCTACTCCGCGGAGGTTGGGGGAAGAAAAAAGAAAAGCAAAATAAAAAGCAAAATAACCTTAAACAAACGCAAATAAGTGAGTTACCGTGTTATGGATGGACCGGAATAACGGAGAAAGATAACCGTGCTCATCAAATATTTGTTTCTGATAAAAAGGAGAAGAAGAAGTTTATTAACCGTGTTTTGAAGAAGGTAGTGACAAGCACTACAACGAAGGAGAAAAAAGACCATTTGGAGAAAAGACTCTGCAATTATTATTCTGCTAGTGATACTTTAATTGATCACTTGCTGGATACCCCCGTGCTATCAGGCATTGGTTCTATCATGATTATGATACGTTCCTACGTGAAAAACAAAGATAAAGCTATTTTGGCCGCCTTGATGTTGCAAATGATTAGTGTGGCTACGATGACAGACGACGTACGGAAGTTTATATCACAATATACTCCTTCCAAAGAAGATATAGTCGCTTATTTGAAAAAGTTTATAAGTGACTCGGTTACACCACAGTTGAGTGAACATGATACGTTTGTCGCGTCTTCCGGTTTTCTGGACGATTTTAAAACATTTTCCGCGAGCACCATAGGAAAGGTAATGAACAAAATAATGTCTTCAGCATTATTGTCTACAATGGCTTCTTCTTTAAAAGCTAGTTTAGACTTTTCTGTGGCAAGCTCTTTACTGAGCAGTTTAGTGCGAGATTTTGATGTCTTCGATATGTTGATTACCCTGGGTCAGAAATCTCTAGAATATTTTAGTAGATTATTTCCGAACCGGTTTGTCAATACAGTTCGTAAGCTGGATGATGCACTAACCTTTAGTAGACTGCACCCTCTTATAGAAGCCTCATATTCAACTACGCCTATGGCAGTTTCAATAGGTAATTATCTTCCTTACGCCGAGGGAAAATTACCCGCTTTATTAGCAGATTATGCAGAATACGAAAGGATAGCTGTAGCGTACGGCTATAAAGTTTCACCGAAATTTCAAAGCAAATACTCAGACATGAAAGTGTGTTCGGAAGCTGGAAAACCCAGAGATTTACCTTTTGGAATAGCGCTTATTGGACCGCCAGCAACTGGAAAGACCACCTTTGTTGAAGAGATATGGACGATATCCCGCCAAGAATGGGGACTCGATGAGACGGCTCGTTGTACTACTATTCCGGCCGAAACCAAATTTGATGATCCATACGCCGGAGAAGAACTTGTCTTGTTAGACGACATAGGCGCGGCAAAGGTCGCGCAAACGGCGCATAATCCATTTGAGCGATTAATTCCAATGTGTCAAAGCGTGGTCACGTTTTCAAATCAAGCCGAAGCTCAAAACAAAGGGGTCGTACCGTGGAGGATAAAAACCTTTTGCGTTACATCAAATGTAAAGAACCTAGGAGTGGAACACTATATGAACGATACGAGAGCAGTGCTTCGCCGATTTCCAATCATATTGGAAATAAGACCAAAAGCAGAAGATGTATACACTTATGCGGCAGAAGATATGACGCCTGACCATTTTGAAAATGATTTCGTGTATTCGTTTCAGAAAGTTGCAGCGAGATTTGATGAACACCAGCCGTTTGTTCCCATTGTTAGTGTTATTGAGGATGTACGATACGGAAAAAGATCCGAAGCTCTAAGACATATTCGTGATAGGATGAGAGCTCACATAGTGGAAATAAGAAGAATTCAAGCAGGGATGAGAAATCCTTTTTGCACGGAATGTTTTTTAAGACCGTGTGAATGTGCAAGAGATGAAGGTGTGCAAGAACAAAAAGATAATGAAGATGAACAAAAAGATAACGAAGGTGAACAAAGAGTTAACGACGTTGAAGAAGATTTTAATGCAGATGAATTTAATTTTGCTTCTATGCGAGCACCGTTTTATTGTGCCTCGAGATACACTGATATGAGAGATAAATGCAGTGTCGTGTTACAAGCTAAACAAGCAATGCCTTGGAATGATTGTATGTTATGGACGAATGAGATGTGGTTTTATGTTGCTGTGTTGTGTTCGTTTTTGTGGACTTGTAGAAATGTTTTTGTGAAGTGTCTCAATGCATTTTTAGTGTTTGTAGGATTATACGGTTTTGTGTGTAATTTTATCATGTGTTGCATGTGTATATATGTTTTCAGAAAAATTTTACAAAAGAAAGAAAAATTCGTTACATATTTTGAGTGGATTCGTTTTGTGTTGTTTAATTATTTGTACTGGTTATATGTGATAGATTATTGTGCGTATTATGTTAAGAAAATTAAAATATATATTGTTACGTTTAGAGAACGTGATGATTACGAACAGCAGCTGAAGAAATTGCGTTTAGTGTTGATCGGCGCCGTTGCAGTAATATCCGTTTACAAAGCGTATCAATATTACAATAAAAATGACAAAACAAGAAAAACAAATAAAAATAAAAATAACTCTTTAGAAAAATATCTAAAAGGTGAGTATCAGCCCGCACAAGGGACTAGTACTCATGGCATAACGAGAACAAGAAAAAGAACAGTACGGATTACTGTGGGCTTGAACGTTAACTATGGTTATCATTATGATAACAACCATATATTGACTGTCGCCCACATGTTTCCAGACGAGATTCCGGATGTGCAAGTCGAGTACGATGGTGATGGGACAAAATTTTCATTGCCTGGTGAAGGAAATGTTTTCTTTGATAGGGGTTTAGACATAGCGTTGATTCGTGTGAAAGATGGACAACATCGTTTCGGTAGTTTGTTCAACGATCCCACTACTATTTCCAACATTCCATTGGACAAAAATCCGAAGTGTTATGTATATGATCCCCAAAATGGAGCATTTTTTGATGTTTTGTATAAGTCTACAGGAAGTTTTGCCTATGGAGATAATGAAATACGCCCTCCAGTGGTGTATATGTTTGATTCTCCACGGAGAAAAGTTGGCAGGGGAGACTGTGGACTTATAGTAACAGATATTCAAGGGAATAGCGTTGGAATGGTCGTAGCATCGACAGATACTAATACAACATTTCTATGCGTTCCTTTCCCAGTGTGTGAGTTAAGTCCCCGATGTAATGAAAAGGAGTTAATGAGACCTAGCAGACCAGGAACTCAGACCGATCATGTAGTGTTTGAAGCAACGTCTAGCGTACATACTTGTTGTACGAAGATCGGTTATGTTGAAAAGATGAATTCTAAGACCAAACCTACATCTGCGAAAAAATCTTTATTAGCTCCCATGCGGTTGAAGATATGTGGTTCATTGCTAGATAGCGATTTATTTTCAGGACCCAAAGCACTTCAAGCAGTGAATGGAGAGTCTATTCGAAATAAGGTATGGGATCAATATGTCAGAGTATCGGAAAATATGAAAACACGACCGTGCCTTTTAGATCAGACTTTGCTAGACAAGTGTGTGGATGATTATTTTGACAGAATAATGATGTGCTTACGTGAAGAAGATAAAGTGAAGATTAAACCAGTTACGTTTTCTGAAGGATTGCTTGGGTACGTTGATGGTGAAGATTTACCCTCTGTTAGGAAGTTTCGTGGAGATACGTCTATAGGGTATCCTTTTTCAGGACAGAAGAGTGATTTTATGGAAGTGAAAGATCTTCGACAATTTGATGATGGTGGATATTACGTAGAGATGGATCCAAATTTTGAGTCATATTTACTGGAATTTGAGGAACTTTTGTTATCAGGACAAACCCCGTTTACGTATGTAAAAGCTCACCCAAAAGATGAAGTTGTTAAAGCATCAAAGGATAAAACCAGAATTTTTTACATAGGAGATTCAGCAACGTATTGTGTAACGAGAAAATATTTGTGGTGGATTAACTACTTAGTGTATAATCACCCCATTGCATTCGAGCAGGCTTATGGAATTAATCCATATAGCCAGGAATGGAAAGAGATGAAAGAACATACAAATAAACATCGTTATCATATGGCTGCAGATTTTTCGGATTGGGACACAAGATTGCCCCAACAACTGATGAGAGCAGCATTTCAAATATTGCGACGCCTCATGCGTATAAATTCTGGTTTATTCCCTGATGAAAAATTTTGGGACGCTTTGGAAGAGCTTTATGTTACTCCCGTGGTACTTTTTGGGAATAAACTTTACGTAACTCAGCAAGGAACAGCTTCTGGTCACCCACTGACATACATTATGAACAGTATGGCTAATTCCTTACGAGAGCGATATTGCTTTTATTCCTTATTTCCCAACTTGAAGTTCGATGAGCACGTCTCCTGCATGTTTGGAGGAGATGATGCTGATGTTACTACTTCATTGAGGGAATACAACCAATTGAGTACATTACCCATTATGCTTTCTATGGGGCTTAAACCAACCGATTCATCTAAACAGCAGATTACAGAAGAGTTCATGGAAAAGAGTGAAGTGACGTTTTTAAAAAGGAATCAAGATGGACAGATCGACCCTATTTCTATACACAAGATGTTGTCATGGACAATGTCCTCAGATCAACTTGAACACGCCCGAGGAGCTATTGTCTCTGCCTTATACGAATTACATATGTATGGACGTAAGGTATTTGATGACTTTGTTCGATCCTTAAAGGAAGAGTTACCCAAAGCGGGGTTGTATAATGCAGCAAACGGAGTGGATATGTCATCTTACATAATGTCTCACCTGAAAACTGATGAAAGAGATTTTACAGAGTACGATGATCCTTGTTATGATTTTGAATCGTCATTATATGCCAGAAAAGTTGAAATGAGATATGTTCAAAAGATGCTTGTGCTAGAAGGTTAGGACAGCGCCGTAAGGCACTTTACTGATCAAGCTCCACTGGAGTTAGATCTATGATCGTAATCAACGATTAAAGCAATTTACTGATCAAGCTCCACTGGAGTTAGATCTATGATCGTAATCAACGATTAAAGCAATTTACTGATCAAGCTCCACTGGAGTTAGATCTATGATCGTAATCAACGATTAAACGGTTTACAGGAAGAAGTTTCCGCAATAACGAATCTTCATTTGGTAATTGGTTACCACTACGCCATTAGTCTCAGAATTGGCGCAGGAGGCTTTACCATCTTATTAAAAGATTTTTATCTTTATGAGTTTTGCGCTAGATTATCTTTAAGCGCATGTCAAAACCAATCAGATAGCAGCAACAATCATTGAAACAACGTTAGAAAACAATATTTCCGAGAAGAGAACAGAAGAGGACAAAACCAGTGATTTCCGAACTTTTGATTTAAAGCAAGATGAGGTGTATGATTCCGTTGGGTCCTTTCACAGACATAGCACTTATATGGATGTTTCATTACGTGAATTTTTAAGCAGGCCAGTAAAGTTACTGAATCTTTCTTGGACACCAGGTTCTGATTTGAATGCATCCATTGATTTGGCTACATATTTAAATTTGATACCTATTAAACACAAGTTAAATCAATTTGCAAGAATACGATTTACACAGTGTATCACAGTGTCTTATGCAGTTAATCCTTTTTATTCAGGATCATTACTGTTGTCTGCTTTTCCTTTAGGTGCATGGGATGAAATATCACCTGCACGCCTACCATTAACTCCCATTAACCAAGACTTTATTCGTTTGACTCAACGGCCACATGTTTTTATGTCAGTAAATAAGAGTCATACAGCGACTTTACGCCTTCCGTGGTTTTCAACCAAGGAGTGGTATTCTTTAGTCACTGATAATGACTCTTCCGTAAATCCATACACTGTTTCTCTGAATTCATTGAATCAGTTAGCACATTGTAATGGAGGTACAGAGGCCATAACAGTCAACGTATTTATGTCTTTGGAAGATGTGGAATTGGAGGTACCCACGACTTATTACACCGCTTCATCCGAACAAAAGCCCATTTCATCAACTTTGGAAAAATTTGCCCAAACAAGCAATGTTTTATCAAGAGTTCCATTTCTCCGCCCGTACATGACACCAATTCAAGCAGCAGCGTCTATGAGCACAGATCTTGCTAAAGTTTTAGGATTTAGCAAACCTTTTTCAACTCGTGATCCCGCCGTGACGTGTGCCCCATCCAAATCTCAAACAGATCAACCAAATTCCATACCAGTTATGGGGCTATCATCTGCTAACTCTGTTTCCGTGGGGAAAGATTTCAATTTGTCAGATGAGATGTTAGAGACAAATATAAACAAGTTAGCACAGAGGTATTCATACTTGTACACAGTTGCCTGGACTCCCGGATCAGTCGCAGATACCTCATTACTTCAGGCGGCAGTGCTTCCACTGTCACAAAGAACGAATATTGTAGGTATGAATATTGAGGAACATCATCCTGCAATATCCTATTTATCATTACCTTTTGCTAGATGGAGTGGCTCGATAAAGTATAAGATACAAGCCATAGCATCAGGTATGCATAGAGGACGCCTACGTATAACATGGGATCCATATCCCACCACAAATGTCACAACGCCTGGATTTTACAACACAGTTTCGGCAGTTATTTTGGATTTAGAGGAATCTCATGAAGTTGAGTTGGTTGTTCCATTTCACAGTCAGTATTACGCGTTAAGATTGGCTAAGAAGACTTTTCCAACTACTTTGGCTAATTATGATTCAACAATGATGAATGGATATATCAACATTACAGTTTTGAACACTGTGACGACTCCTAACAACACAACAGATACACCGGTTCCCATAAATATTTGGATTGCCGGAGGAGAGGATTATCAAGTATATGCACCTTGCAATAGGATAGGGAACGCCACGTATTTTCCCGCGTCTAAATCGTGTGGGAATGAAACTAAGGTTCCTCGTCCATTGATGGTTGCTGGAGAGTGCGTCATGGATATCATGACGTTAGTCAAGCGAGAATCGCCTTCTTTTGCAATAGCCCGTGTTACTACTGCTACTCCAACTTTGTGGTCTTTCTGTGATTTTGATAGACCTGTTTTTAGAGGTAAGAAAGCTACGGGAGCAGCACGCTATATAACAACGGGTCCGTCAGCAACAAGTTATGATTATGCTAATAATAATTTTCTGACTCATTATGAATTGTGTTTTGCAGGACGCAGAGGGGGTTATATTGTGAGATATCAACCTCTTTTTTCAAAATACAATTGTAACGTACAGTTGAAGGATTATGATTACTTGTCTGACCCGACTTTGAATATGAGCGCATTTTCAATTGATCTGAATACAGTTGCTAATGTTAATAAAACTCCGCTGCTAGGCATATATGGTTTAGGACCTGCGGCGACGGAACATGAAACGTTATCAGGGACAGTAGCTGGCAGGAAGCCGTTTTATAATATAAATGCAGTGTTACCTAATTATAAAGGGTTAACAAATTGGGGGAACGCAGGACCGTTTAATGAGCTGTATGGACCTATGCATCAAGTAACGTGGACGGCTATTAGCGATGTTTCAAATTTTAATCCCACTGTTATGGTTCGATATGTCGCAGCCGCTGAAGACTACCAATTGCTATTTTATTGTGGACCTCCTATTGTATATTTTAGCAGTGATCCAAATCCAGCCCTATAATAGATAGGGTATTGAACAAAC
>Ga0115592_1157886_pt1 | contig 8725 bp, 2 predicted proteins | sample Plaics_5_FD_89914 | JGI IMG/M metagenome (GOLD analysis project Ga0115592, IMG submission 89914) | Wetland microbial communities from Old Woman Creek Reserve in Ohio, USA - Plant_11_14_B (Metagenome Metatranscriptome) | ecosystem: Environmental > Aquatic > Freshwater > Wetlands > Sediment ... | reverse complement strand
GATTAATCTCCCTACTAGTTGTCTCGCGATCACTGGAATTCCGGTGAAAATCCGGATTCCTAGCGATTCAAATATGATGCGATAACATTATCGTTTTGGATATAGGTACTTAGCGTTTATAGATTACACTTTGCATGGATTTTCCCAAATCCTGTATTCGTGTGATACATTACGTTTTTGTATTCTTATTCTTGCGATGGATAGTATCAAATCTGAGTTGTTTCTTGAAGCTCCTTTGTCCGGAGCTTGTTAATCAAAATGTTTGACAACCAAATTCGACTACGAGTAATTGAACTTGTAGTTGCAAGATTTACGTCTTGCCCGTTTACTGTGACGGAGTCACTTTACTATTTGGGAGCTTTTGCTCCCGAAGATCTTCCTTAATTGGAAAAACCGACAGCCGGTCATTGGACTGAAAGACTGGCGCAGCTTATCATCTAAAGCTGTGGCTCACTGAGCTAAGAAAATATGATGGGCCTCGTATTCGATCCTGAGATTCTCCTTGGATAAGAGTTTCTCTTGCGTTACGAGTGCAATTCCTTGCATGGGCGACCCCCTAAAGTGTTTTTTAGCACTGGCGTTGTAAGGCGCATTTTTCTCCTGCCGGAGGCATTGGATCTGAATAGTCATTAGGATCTAATTACAACTGACTGCGAATTCTTTTGAAATCAACAACTGTGCGCTTCGACTCAGCGAAGCCGGCATTATGGAAGTACAGTCCACTTCCTTTTGCTCGTATGAGGACATTTCTGAGACGGTAGCTTGCTCCCGCCTCTACAGTCATGTGCAACAATGTGAAAACGAATTGCTAGCACGACAACCGTACGTTTGTGAAGTTCAGCATGAGCTGGATGTGATGACGTATTGTGAACAAGGAATGGAAAAGCATGGATCTCCATCTGGTGAATTCATTGCGCATACGCACACAACCGAGGGTTGGAAAATTACCCTCGAAGACCCCAATGCATGCAAATGCAATGGGATGAAGTACTCTCAGTACATTCACCACATTAATGGGCGTCCTCTTCAGGATGCCGAATTTGTGGATGTACCAATTTCTTCTTTTGAAGATTGCGAGGTGCCGCCTCGCCCGGTGAATGTTATCCAAGGTATGGAAGAAATTCTTCGCCAATTGGATCATTATTTTGCCAAACGTGGTATCACTCAACAAGATGTCGACACAAAAGTTCAAGAGATCATGCGCATGCTTTTGCATGTGTACGAAACTTTTGCTCTTAGTATGCGATTCTTGGCGAGAGCTCAAGATTGGGCTGATATCTGGTCTGTCTTTCTCAATGCTTTCAAGCTTGTTACAGGGAAAACTTCTTTAGAGTTAGTACCCGAGCTGGTTAAGGCCAAAGAGTGGATCATTGCATTCGCTCAAGAGATGGATTGGATTCCCCAAAACAACGATGTCCAAGGACTACTTGAAGATGTTAGTACCCTCCGTGAGGGTTTCGAAACGTACAAGAAAATCAAGAAGAACTTGGTCCTCAAACACTCAAGCAAACTGATCAAGTATTGCCTCTCCTTTGGCCTGTTCACCAAACTAGGCCTCACATTCGAGAATCTCAAGTACACAGAAGTTGAACAAGCATACATCAAGCTTAAGTATTCTTCACGTATGAATTTCGTTGAGGAGACAATTGAAGGTGTTCTCTTTTTCCTGGAACGTTCAGCTCAAGCTCTCGAGCTTAAGAGTTGGACACCTTTCCTGTATAACGGTACAACCGTTTGTGCATGGACTGAAGAAGCATTCGAGGCTAAAAACCATTATCGAATGTATGAAGCCAACAACAATCCCGAGATCACATACTCCAGCGTGCTTGGGGAGTTGAATTCGTTGATTGAGCGAGGAGAACATCTTTGTAAGATGCCAACTGCTGATGTTGTTGCGAAAGCTACGGCTAAGCGTTTGCTTCTTGATCTCCAGTTCATTTACTGCGAAATGACAGCAACACACCGAAACCAACAAGTTCGAAGTGCACCTTTTGCGGAGCTCATCTGTGGTAAATCATGCGTCGCCAAGACCCTGTTCACGGATATGCTTTGTGCACACTACGCACGAGTGAACAAGCTGCCTGAGGGTGAAGAGTACACATATCATCGCAATCCTGGTGAAGAGCACTGGAATGGCTATAGGCCCCACATGCACACTCTTGTGTATGATGATATTGGTGCTCCAAATCCCAAGAAAGTGATGGGAGTCGATCCAGCTATTGGCGAACTTTTGCCAGTGATCAACTCCAATGCAATGGGAGCAAATATGGCTGATCTGAAAGATAAAGGCCATTGCCCCATCCGCCCTGCGCATGTGATTGTCAATACGAACATTGAACACCTCCATGCCGATGTATACTACGCTTTCCCGCTAGCACTTCGGCGTCGTTTGCCTTATATCATTACTGTGGAACCCCGCACTGATGAATCACAAGGCATTGATTATCGACAAGAGAAGAGTCCTACATTCGTTGACACAACAAAGCTACCAGAAGTGATGCCTGGATTCTATCCGAACCAATGGAACATCTCAGTGAAACATGTGATTGCCAAAGAAGTACCTGGAAATGGACCCCCACAAGTGGATTTTGACCAGGAACACCATTTCAATGACATCTATGTTTTCCTTCATTGGTACAACCAGATTTTGGAGGAGCATAAACACTCCTCTATGAAAATGGAACGCACGCTCAATGCGATGCACAGCGACCAATGGCGTGAGCTTTGGTGCCAGCACAATCTTCCGCGGCAACATTGTCAAATCTGTGATTACGAGAACCAACTCCAAGGACCTCTCGAAGATGATCAAGATGAGTACTATAGTGCAAGTGAAGAAGAAGAAGCAGAACCCCTTATTGCATGGGATCCGATTCAACGAGCTGGCCGAGATGCTGAAGTGTGGTTTCCCGAGGACAATGGTACGTTGATCGGTCTGATTCATGATGGAACATATGCTAGTGTTCATCTGATTGATGATTGGATTACACGTATCCGAAAAGGTACTGCAAATCTCGTCGATATTGTCAACAAAAAGCTTCGAGCTGTTGTCCTGTCGAAAATGAAGCATCTTGCTATTGCATACATGAAGGATGCAGCTGAAGCCTGTTGGAAGAAGATTGTTGATTCATCTCCTCTTCGATGGGCACTTCTTGTTATTCCTGCTTTTGCTACTCTTGCAATTGTAGGATCTTGGTGCTCGAGCTTTTTCGCACCACAAGAAGACGTGCAAGGACCAGCTTCCTCGAAGTATGGCGCACCAATGACCGCGCAGCCTCAGGATGCTGAACCCAACCCATGGTACAATGCTGACATGAAAGTTTCCTCATTCGATGTCCCAACTCTCACTTCATCGTGGAAGGGAAAGACAATGGATGAATTGCGTTCCTTGTTGGCTCCAAACATCATCGCGTTTTCATTGCGTGGTGAAAAGGGCGGGGAGGAAGTTTGTTCATTCGAACAACTCCATGCCTTATGTTTGGGTGGTCACTTGTACGTCACCAACAATCATCTGATTCCTTTAGTCGATACGTATCGACTGCACATTGTGCACGGTACTGATGAACGCGGGGTGAATATCAACAAGGATGAGACTCTTGGACCATCGAATTGGAAGCGATATCCGGATCGAGATTTGGTCTTCTTTGAGTTACACATTCCTCCACGTCAAGATTTGCGGGCTCTTGTTCCACGTGAAACTCTCAACGTGCGCTGTGAAGGTGCATACATCCAGCGAGATATCAAAGGATTTGTAGAGACTAACGTTGTACGAGCTGTTCAGGTTGGACTGCGTGTTCATCCACGATTGTCAGCTCAGCCTTTGAACCTGTGGATTGGTCAGGCAGCCACGAAAACCGTCAATGGAGATTGCGGTTCAGTTCTTGTTGGTTTGACTGCGTTCGGACCACTACTGTTGGGTCTGCATGTTGCAGGAGGTGTAACGTCCGAGGTGGAGTGTATTCAGTTGGATCAGAGGATCATTGAAGAAGCTTCAGCTCACTTTGGGACGCCAATCATCTCCTGCAATACAGTGAATCTCGCTGCAAAGGACAAGTTGCTTCCCCTTCATTCAAAATCAATCTTTCGATTCATGGAGGGTCATGCTAAGGTGATGGGTTCTCTACCAACGCGCGCGTCAATGCGTAGCAAAGTTGCTGAGACCATCCTTGCGCCAGCTCTGAAGAAGCGCGGACTCGTAGTAAAACACGGGCCCCCGGTTATGAAGGGTTGGCAACCTTGGAACCATGCAATCCAACCAGTGCTCGCACATTCAGGTCGAATTCGCAATGACATCTTGAGACAAGCGGCAGATGCATATCTGGAGGACATCTTTCGGGAAATTCCAAAGGAAGAATTTGAGTCGCTACAAGTCCTTGATGATCTAGAAGCAATCAATGGCGTTCCAGGTGTGAAATACTTGGAAGGTCTGAACCGAAGCTCTAGCCTAGGGTATCCATGGCAAAGGAGCAAAAAGTTCATGCTGATGGACATTGAAGATTCGCGTTGGCAAGATGGTGTCACATTCAAACAGGAAGTATGGGACGAGATTGATCGGATGGTGAAAGACTATGAAAGTGGACGAGTAACCAATCCTGTTTTTGTCGGCCAGCTGAAGGATGAAGCAATTGAATTTCGCAAGATCATTATAGGAAAGACGCGAGTTTTCCTGATCTCATCCGCTGCATGGACGCTCATTATGCGCAAGTGGTATCTTTCGTTCATTCGACTGTTCCAGCGCTATCGTTTCGTCTTCGAAGGAATGCCGGGCCTCCGCACTCAAAGTGCGGCATGGGGGAAATTACGAAAGTACCTTACTGAATTTGGCCTTGATCGTCTTTTCGCAGGCGATTTTTCCCAATATGACAAACTCATCGAAGCAATCACTTCGTTGGAAGGTTTCCGAATTATCTACGAAGTATGCAAGTATGCTGGTTGGGATGCACTCTCGCTCCAAATTTTGTGGGCGATTGCAGAAGATGCATCCTTTCCAACTGTTCTGGTGAACGGTGATCTTGTTCAACTTGAAGGTTCCAATCCTTCTGGGCAAGCTGTCACTGTGATCCTCAATTGCATCGTCAATAGTCTCTATATGCGATATGCGTATATTCTGCGCAATCCAGAGCAAGAGGCTAAGAGTTTCAAGAAGAACGTGCACTTGGCAACGTATGGGGATGACAATGCTGGGAACGTGAGCAAGAAGATCGATTGGTTTCATCACACCGCAATACAAGAAGAGCTCGCTGATATTGGCATCAAGTATACCATGGCTGACAAGTCATCGGAATCACGACCATTCATCTCGATTGATGAGGTGGAGTTTTTGAAGCGAACATGGCGGTATGAGCCAGAAGTGGATGACTATTTCGCACCATTGAATGAGGCCAGTATTGAGAAGCGTTTGATGGTCGGTGTCCAGAGCGCAGAGCTAACTCCTGAGTGGCAAGCCGTTGAAAATATGGCGACCTCGATGGAGGATTACTTCTTCTACGGTCGAGAGACTTTTGAGGAAAAGAAGAAATTCCTGATTGAAGTTGGACTTGAATCAGGTTTGCAGTTCCACATGGCTGCAAAAAAGTGGCCGCAGTTTGACGACTTGTTGGAGCGCTGGAAGAGTGCTCCAAGTGAGATTTCTGCAGAGCAAGACTCCTCCCGTCTATAAACGGAGGGCTTGGGCAGCTTGTATATCTGCCCTCTTAATTGAAAAACAATATACACGAGGACATTTGATCCTGGAGCAACGACTGGTCATAGTCGCTCCTTGCATTGTCTCGTAACCTACCAGGGCGTTCCCCAAAATTGCTTTTTAGCAATGATTCCGGTTGGTAATCAAAAGACCCTTGACAAGACGTCACTCATACGGATTGGGTTAGCCGTATGTTTTAGTCAGCCTGCAAACAATGAAAATACAACAGGATCGAAGTCCCTTCCCACTTCGACTCCGGTGTTACAAAGGGAAACTGCTATGATTGAGCCTCGAGGAGATGAACAGATCGAGACTAATCAGATTGAGGAGCAACAAGAAAACATTACGTTCGGCGATACTCAACCAGCTCCAGCTGAGGTCGTACGTAGCATTACAGATCCCACACGCTTCATGCGCGATGATGAAATTGCACATCTAGGGCAGTATCTGAGTCGACCTGTGTTGATCAATACTTGGACGTGGACCCAAGCGGATTCCGGTTTGCTGAAAAACGGATTCAATCCGTGGTCCCTCTTTTTCAACGATTCTCACATCAAGTCCAAGTTGAACAACTTTGCACGCTTGCAATGTTCACTTCGATTGAAGTTTGTCTTGAATGCTTCACCGTTTTATTACGGGCTCCTGAAGGTCAATTACGACCCTCTCAAGAGTGTGCGCCAAGCTAATGGAGACCAAGTGACTTACTCGCAATTGCCAGGTCCTTACATCACGCCCCAAGATATGAGTTCTGTGGAGATGCGCTTGCCATTTTTCTGGCCGCGAGACTATCTGAATATCTGTTCACAAGAAGATTTCAATTCAGTCGGATACGTCTCGTACTCAATCTTCTCGCCTCTCCAGAGTGCCAACGCTGTAGTCGCTGGCCAAATTACGATATCATGCTATGCATGGGCAGAAGATGTGCATCTTGCAGCACCAACCTCGATCAATGCGTTGCAGGGTCCAATCTCGAATGTATCTCGCACCGTCGGTCGTGTTGCACATGCAGTCAGCTCTATTCCTCCCTTGGCGGGAATTGGAGCTGCTGTCAGTGCAGGCGCAAGTATGGTGACCGATCTCGCTACGGCTCTAGGTTTTTCCAATGAGCCTGTGATGGACGACGTTCGCGCTGTGCAAGTGAAGACATTCCATGCAATGGCAAATACCGAGCAAAGTCTTCCCCTGGACAAATTATGCTTGGATCCTGATAACAAGGTCTCCTTGAGTCCACAAACCGTGGGACTCGCCGATGTGGATGAGCTTGCTCTGTCAGAATTCTGTTCGCATGAGGCATGGATTGCCCAGACTGCGTGGGTGTCTAGCCAGGCATCTGCAACTCATCTGGTGTCTTTCCATGTGACTCCACACTTGCAAACACAGGAAAGTGCGATCAACCGCACGAAATACTGTATGACCCCGACACGATACGCGTCACGATTTTATCGATTTTGGCGCGGATCTATGATTTATCGTATTCGTGTTGTTGGAACCAAGTTCCACAAGGGTCGCTTGCAGATATCGTGGGATCCCCAAGGCGATGCATCAGGTAGCGTGGACACTGAAACAACGAACATCACCAAGATTGTTGATCTTGACGCGGAGCAGGAGGTGGAATTCATCGTTCCATTCAAAGCTTCTCGTTGTTGGAATTCAACATCTGCAACCGATGCTGGTGGACTCCCTGTGAAGTACGGGGCAGGTGCATGGGGTCGAACCCCCACGTCAGTTGAGCACAATGGATGCATTTCCATTTTTGTGCAAAATCAACTGTCAGCACCTGTTGATCCATCCACGGTCGATGTAGTGATATTCGCGCGTGCAGGTCCCGACTTCGAGTTGGCAGCACCAATCGAGTCCATGCGAACACTCACTGTGAATGAAATCCAGGGTCCTGTTACTCTGGATGGTAGCGAGATTATTGACGAAGCGGAAATCCCGACCTATACGGTTGGAGAACGGACATCAAGCTTACGTCAACTCTTGCATCGAACAGTCAACTATGGCATGTACCCCCGCATGATTTATGATGCTGGGCACCAATTTGCCGACAAGACGATGCTTTACGCTACTACTTCGCAATTTCGCAAGGTACCGATGAGCTACGGGTACACGGAAACGGGCGATGTGATGGTCTTGACCATCAATGAAGCACCAGGAACGATCGCACCATTCAATTTTGTGAACGAGACACCACTCGCTACTATCACGAACTGCTTTGCAGGATATCGTGGCAGTGTGAATTGGCATGTCGCGCCACTACTGGAAGACGCAAATGATCGTCCCATTATGCAAATCACCAAAGTACCGTACCCGCAGCGCTTGCAATTGAAGCCAGCAGGGAATACGAAGCCAATCGGGCCATTGAATTTCCAGCAGCGAGCGAACAAGAGTGGCATCTTGGATGATGCACTACGTTTTGCAACTGGAACCGTTCTTACAACCGGAGTGGGTCGCTTTCGCGATGTACCGACCGGGCTTGGCGGAACTTCTGTCGCGAACACGGCTCTGCAACCATTTGTCAGCGTGAATATCCCGCAATATGCGGAGAATCGCTTTCAGGTTGCATATGAGCATGTTCGAGACAAAGTCACCGCTTCTGATACGGTTCAAGATGGCTTTAGTGTGGCATGTCAGCAGATGGCTAATCCGAAGACCAACCGATTCTACAACATGTATGTTTCGGCAGGGAACGACTACAACTTGTTCTACTTCGTGTGCTGCCCTCCGCTGTACGCATATGAGACGCCCTACGTTGTTGCCCCAGACACTCTGTGGCAACCGTAGCGGGCGTTCCGTGAGGAAGGAAAACCTCGGGTGTACGAAACACCAATAAACCATTGCATTTTGATTCATTCAATTTTGCCTGCAGACGGATCTGAGAGATACCGTTTACCCAGCTGGGGTAGTCAGCTGGGGCCTCTTTTGAGGTTTACCCCGAAGGAATACACATGGATTGTGCATTAGCTTTTTCAAGCCCCTTCGGGGGCCGAATTTTTGGCTGATGCTATCAACTTTTCATGAGTACCTTTGGCGCAAGCTGCTAGG
>Ga0115592_1064316_pt1 | contig 8769 bp, 9 predicted proteins | sample Plaics_5_FD_89914 | JGI IMG/M metagenome (GOLD analysis project Ga0115592, IMG submission 89914) | Wetland microbial communities from Old Woman Creek Reserve in Ohio, USA - Plant_11_14_B (Metagenome Metatranscriptome) | ecosystem: Environmental > Aquatic > Freshwater > Wetlands > Sediment ... | reverse complement strand
TATCGTCTGAGGTTTAACTCTCTTATCCTATGCTTCTAAGTGTTTTTAGAGATAAAAATAGTGTTGAGTATAATGAAGAGAGTGACCCTTATTTTGACACTAGGAGTTCAAAAATGGTTAAAGGTAAACGTGTCGGAATCGTAGGAGCTGGAAATGTAGGCTCTACAATTGCCTATTCACTTGCGATGTTAGGTAGTTGTCATGAAATCATTTTACGTGATAATAAGATGGAAATTGCCAAAGGTAAAGCTCTTGATATGTCACAAGCAGCAGCAGCCGTACGCTCTCACACCGTAGTGAGTGTTGCGGAAAAAATGTCTGATTTAACCGATTGTGACATTGTCGTTATTACGGCGGGGAGTCCACGTCTTCCGGGGATGAGTCGTGATGATTTGTTGATGATTAATGCCAAAATTACCCGTGAAGTGGTTGAAGGTATTGCGAAATACTCCCCTAATGCCATTATTATTATGGTTTCTAATCCGCTGGATGTAATGACCTACGTTGCCCTTCGTGAAAGTGGATTTGAACGTAGCCGTGTTATCGGTATGGCAGGAATTTTGGACAGTGCGCGTATGGCGGCATTTATCCAAGAAAAACTGGGTTATGGCGGCGGACAAATCCGTGCATCGGTTATGGGGGGACATGGGGATGATATGGTTCCATTGCCTCGTTATTCAACGGTTGCAGGAGTTCCCCTCTCTGATTTGTTGAGAGAAGATGAGATTGAAGAGATCGTTCAACGGACACGAAAAGGTGGCGCTGAGATAGTGGCATTACTGCAAACAGGATCAGCCTATTACGCCCCTGCAAAATCAACGGCTATTATGATTGAAGCAATCTTGAAAGATACCAAACAAATTCATCCCTGTGCCGTCTATTTAGACGGTGAATATGGTTATTACGATGTAGTCAGCGGTGTTCCTGTTATGTTAGGAGCAAATGGGGTTGAAAAAATTATTGAAATCACATTGGATGATTCTGAAAAAGAGATGTTTGCTAACTCATGTGCATCGGTTCAAACGTTAATTGATACCCTTAATACCAACAAATTCTTTGAAGGAGTGTAAGTATGGATTTTCGTGTAGAAAAAGATACCATGGGAGAAGTTCGGGTTCCGAATGATACCTACTGGGGAGCGCAGACACAGCGTTCATTGGAAAACTTTCAAATTGGTGAAGAAAAAATGCCGTACGAGATTACCCGTGCATTTTCACTTTTGAAAAAAGCGGTGGCATTGGTCAATTGTGATCTTGGAATGCTCTCCAAAGAAAAAGCAGATGCGATTGCCCAAGCAGCGGACGAGATGTTAGCGGGTAAGCTTGATGCTAATTATCCCCTTGTCGTATGGCAAACAGGCTCTGGTACACAATCTAATATGAATAATAATGAAGTTTTGGCTTCTCGTGCGACTGAAATTTTGGGTGGTGACTTTAGAACTCAAAAATTGGTTCATCCTAATGATGATGTCAATAAATCACAAAGTTCAAATGATACGTATCCTACTGCATTGCACGTTGCAGCGATTATTGCAGTGGAAACACGTCTTCTCCCCGCGATTGACCATTTGCGTGCAACACTTGATGCAAAAGCCCAAGCGTTTAATGATATCGTTAAAATTGGACGTACCCACTTGCAAGACGCAACCCCTTTAACTCTTGGTCAAGAGATTAGCGGTTGGGTTGAGATGCTCAATAAATGCGAAAAAATGGCAAAAACGTCACTAGAATCCGTTCGTGAGCTTGCTCTTGGTGGAACGGCTGTTGGTACGGGATTGAATGCTCATCCAGAACTTGGAGAGCGTGTAGCAGCAAAACTTACAGAGCTTACAGGGCATCAGTTCGTAACGGCTTCCAATAAATTTCATGCACTTACCTCTCATGATGCTCTTGTTTTTGCGCACGGTGCACTTAAAGCATTGGCAGCAGATATGATGAAAATTGCCAATGACGTTCGCTGGTTAGCGTCAGGTCCTCGTTGCGGTATCGGCGAAATTACGATTCCTGAAAATGAGCCGGGTTCTTCGATTATGCCCGGTAAAGTTAATCCGACACAAAGTGAAGCGGTAACGATGGTTGCCTGCCAAGTGATGGGAAATGATGCAACGATTGGATTTGCAGCAAGCCAAGGAAACTTTGAGCTGAATGTCTTTAAACCCGTTATTGCTTATAACTTCTTGCAATCGGTCCGTTTACTCGCGGATTCAATGAATTCGTTTAATGACAATTGTGCGGTAGGTATTGAGCCAGTACGGGAGCAGATCGACCATTATCTTAATAATTCATTGATGCTCGTTACTGCCCTTAATCCGTATATTGGGTATGAGAATGCAGCAAAAATTGCAAAAACAGCGCATAAAGAGAACTCCACGTTGAAAGAAACGGCGGTAAAACTTGGTTTACTGAGTGCAGAAGATTTTGATAAATATGTCATCCCTGAAGAGATGACAAGACCTATAGCGTAAACTTAAACAGGAGGAATGGAATGAATATACATGAATATCAAGCAAAAGAGTTATTCAAAAAATACAATGTCCCCACACCACGTGGTCACATTGCGTTTACACCCGATGAAGCAGTAAAAGCTGCTCAAGAATTGGGGGGATCTATTTGGGTGGTAAAAGCTCAAATTCATGCAGGCGGACGCGGTTTGGGCGGCGGTGTAAAACTAGCTCGTTCGACAGAAGAAGTACGTTCTATAGCTAAAGAGATTCTTGGTATGCAATTGGTGACTCACCAAACAGGACCAGAAGGAAAACTCGTTCAAAAGGTTTACATCGAAGAGGGTGCAGATATTAAAAAAGAATATTATCTTGGACTTCTTCTTGATCGTGCACTTGAAATGCCGATTATGATGGCATCCACAGAGGGGGGTATGGCAATCGAAGACGTTGCTCATAATACTCCGGAAAAAATTATCAAAGTTTCTATTGATCCTTTGATAGGTTTCCAATCCTTTCATGGGAGAAAATTGGCATTTGGCCTTGGACTTCCGACAGAAGAGATCAATAATTTTATTAAATTTGCATCGGCATTGTATAAAGTTTATATGGATCATGATGCAGAGATGATTGAGATTAATCCTTTGGTCAAAACAGGTGATGGGAAATTTTTGGCACTGGATGCTAAAATGGGCTTTGATAATAATGCCCTCTACCGTCAAAATCAAGTCAATGAGATGCGTGATTTGACCGAAGAGGAGCCAACAGAGATCGAAGCAGATAAGTACGGTCTTAGTTACATAAAACTGGATGGGAACGTCGGTTGTATGGTTAATGGAGCTGGTCTTGCGATGGGGACGATGGACACCATCAACTACGAAGGTGGAAAACCGGCAAACTTCTTAGATGTTGGCGGTTCGGCGAGTGCTGAAACGGTTGCAAAAGGGTTTGATATCATCTTGAAAGATCCGAATGTAAAAGCAATTTTTGTTAATATTTTTGGTGGAATTGTCCGTTGTGACCGTGTTGCTAACGGTATTATTGAAGCAACAAAAATTACTAATGTAAATGTACCGGTCATCGTTCGTCTCGATGGAACCAATGCTATCGAAGCGGCAGAAATTTTAAATAATGCTGGGATTGTAAATATCATAGCGGCAACGGATCTTGCAGACGGTGCACGCAAAGCCGTAGCAGCAGCGAAAGGGGAATAATCAATGTCTATTTTGGTCAACAAAGATACAAAAGTTATCGTTCAAGGGTTTACAGGAAAAGAGGGGTCATTTCACGCTGAACAATGTATGGCGTATGGTACTAAAATCGTTGGAGGTGTCACTCCAGGCAAGGGTGGTCAAGAGCATCTTGGTCAACCTGTTTTTAATACGGTTTCCGAAGCAGTTGCCGCTACTGGGGCAACCGTTTCTATGATTTTTGTTCCGCCTGCTTTTGTCTCTGATGCCGTTATGGAAGCAGCAGACGCTGGGATTACCCTTGCGGTTATTATTACCGAGGGTGCGCCGGTGAAAGATATGATGTATGCAAAAGCATACGCTACAAAAAAAGACATGATGACTATCGGGCCAAACTGTCCAGGAATTATTACCGCGGATGAATGTAAAATTGGTATTATGCCAGGCTTTATTTTCAAAAAAGGGAATGTTGGTCTGATCTCTAAATCAGGGACGTTGACGTATGAATCAGCGAACCAAGTCGTCAAAGAGGGATTTGGAATCACAACTGCTGTCGGTATCGGTGGTGACCCAATTATTGGTTTAAGTTACAAACAACTTCTCCCGATGTTTGAAGCCGATCCTGAAACACATGCCATTGTTATGATCGGTGAAATCGGTGGTGATTTGGAAATTCAAGCGGCTGCGTATATCAAAGAGCATATTACAAAACCCGTTGTAGCCTTTATCGCGGGTCAAACAGCACCAGCGGGTAAACGTATGGGGCATGCGGGTGCTATTATCTCTGGAAGTGCCGGTACAGCGCAGGAGAAAATGGCAGCACTTGAAGCAGCGGGCGTTAAAGTAGTTGTTTCTCCAGCAGATATTGGAAAAGCAGTTGCAGAGGTAATGGCTAAATTATGATTCATGTTCTTGAAGTGGCTAATGTACGTTGCAGCGGATGCGCGAATACCATTACGAAAGAGCTTCAAGACGCTGGATTTATTCAGGTAAGTGTTGATCTTTCATGTGAGCCACGGAAAGTAACAATAGAAAGTGTGAATGAAGAGCAATTAGCACATATTAAAGCGATATTAAGAAGATTGGGTTATCCTCTTACCTCAGAGGAAAACAGTGCTCTTGATAGTGCTTCACTAAAAGTTAAGAGTCTTCTCTCTTGTGCTGTTGGTAAATTTTCAAACGAAAAAAGTTAAATTAATCTTAAATTGTGAGGAGAATAGATGTTTAAAACGACTAACCCAGGTAATGTCCCCGTATGGGTCAACACTGACAACTGTAAAGCGTGTGATATTTGTGTATCAGTATGTCCATCGGGTGTACTAGGTATGCGTTATGAGCCTACATCAACTTTGGGTGCTATGATCTCTATTGATCATCCTGAAGCGTGTATTGGGTGTAATGAGTGTGAACTTACCTGTCCTGATTTTGCTATTTATGTTGCGGATAAAGCAGATTATAAATTTGCAAAATTAACAGATGATTCAAAAGCACGTCAAGCAGCGATTGTTGCAAATAACTATATGTCTTTAGATTTAGTGGGAGTGAAATAATGGCACGTGAAGTAATTTCTACCGGTAATCAATTATCGGCATTAGCAGCATTTGATGTTGAGTGTATGTTTTTTGGTGGCTATCCAATTACCCCTTCATCGGAAGTAATGCATGAGATGTCTGATCTTTTACCAACGGTTGGTGGTAAATTTATCCAAATGGAAGATGAAATCGCAGGTATTTCTGTCGCACTTGGTGCATCAATGGCAGGTACAAAAGCCATGACAGCAACATCAGGACCGGGTATTTCTCTTAAAGCAGAGCAAATCGGTCTTGCATTTATTGCTGAAATTCCATTGGTTATTGTCAATGTTATGCGTGGTGGTCCATCAACGGGTCTTCCAACACGTGTATCACAAGCGGATATCGGTCAAGCGCAATATCCAACACATGGTGACTATGCTTCTATCACACTTTGTGCGGGTTCATTGGACGAATGTTATACTGAGACGGTTCGTGGTTTCAATCTTGCAGAAAAATATATGACTCCCGTTTTTGTCCTCTTAGACGAAACTGTTGGGCACATGCACGGTAAAGCTGTTATCCCTGATTTAGAAGAGGTTAAAGCAAATATCGTTCGTCGTAAGCGTTATGATGGGCCAAAAGAAGAGTATAAACCGTATAAAGCAGAGATGAATCAACCTGCTGTTTTGAATCCAATGTTTGAAGGGCACCGTTATCACATTACAGGTCTTCACCATGGTGAAACAGGTTTCCCAACAGAAGACGCAGCACAATGTCAATTCAACATTGAACGTCTTGTTGGAAAAGTCAATACCGTTGCGGCAGAAAATGATGGGTTAGATGATCTTCCAGATTATGAAGAATTTATGTTAGATGATGATTGTGACGTTGTTTTGATTGCATACGGTTCAATCAGTCGTGGGGCAAAAGAGGCGGTTGTTAAACTTCGTGCGGATGGGATCAAAGCAGGGCTCTTTAGACCTATTATGTTGTGGCCAAGTCCTGCTAAGCGAATGAAAGAGATCGGCGATAAATTTGATAAAATTTTTGTTACTGAGCTTAATATGGGTCAATACCTAAAAGAGATCGAACGTGTTATGGGTCGCAATAATTTTGGTACCCTACACAAAGCAAACGGTCGCCCAATTGCACCACTTGAAATGGTAGCTAAAGTTAAGGAGATGTTCTAATGGCTTTTAATTATGATCAATATTTACGTGTAGAGAAAATGCCAACACTATGGTGTTGGGGTTGTGGCGATGGAGTAATCCTTAAAGCGTGTATCCGTGCTATCGAAAAAATGCAATGGGATATGGATAAAGTCTGTGTTGTATCAGGGATTGGTTGTTCTGGTCGTTTTAGTTCATATATCAACTGTAATACCGTACACACAACACATGGTCGTACAATTGCATACGCAACGGGTATCAAATTGACTCGTCCTGATGCACATGTTGTTGTCGTTGCAGGAGATGGTGATGGACTTGCTATCGGTGGTAATCACACCATTCATGGTTGTCGTCGTAATATTGATTTGAATTTTATTCTTATCAATAACTTTATCTATGGTTTGACCAATTCACAAATCTCTCCAACAACTCCACAAGGTATGTGGTGTGTGTCGGCGCAAAACGGTAACATTGACCCAACTTTTGATGCGTGTAAACTTGCTATTGGAGCAGGGGCAACATTTGTAGCGCGTGAGTCTATGCTTGATCCTAAAAAATTGGAAAAAATCTTTGTAAAAGGGTTCTCTCATAAAGGATTCTCATTTATGGATGTTTTGTCAAACTGCCATATCAATCTTGGTCGTAAAAACAAAATGGCAAGTGCGATGGAAAATCTTCAATGGATTGACAGTATCACCACATCATTAAAAAAATGGGAAGCGCTTCCAGCGGAAGAGCAAATGAATATTCTTCCAACGGGTGTTTTACGCGAAGTAGTACAACCTGAGTATTGTGATATGTACGAAATGGTTATCGCAGCGGCACAAGGCAAACGTGGAAAGATTACACAAGACGATTTTGCGAAAAAAATCTAAGGAGAAACCATGAGAAGTACTATACGATTTACAGGAGTAGGTGGACAAGGGGTTCTCCTTGCTGGTGAAATTATGGCTGCTGCCAAAATTAAACTGGGTGGTCATGGTCTAAAAACTGCTACGTACACGTCACAAGTTCGTGGCGGTGCAACCGTTGTTGATATTACATTGGATGATACTGAAATTTTTTATCCATATGCAAATGAAGGTGAAATTGATTTCATGTTATCGGTTGCAAACGTCAGTTATCAGCAATTTAAAAATGGTGTTAAACCAGGTGGAATCATTGTTGTCGAGCCAAACTTGGTGCATCCAACCGAAGAAGATAGACAAAAATGGATCATTGTTGAGATTCCTATTATTACAATTGCAAAAGAAGAAGTGGGTAATGTAATTACTCAATCCGTAGTTGCACTTGGTATCACCAATGAGTTTACAGGTGTTCTTGATCCTGAAACACTTCGTGAAGTAATGCTTTCAAAAGTACCTAAAAAGGTGCATGATGTAAACAATAAAGCATGGGCGCTCGGTATCCAATACGCCAAAGAGGCTAAAGCTAAATTGGGAATGTAATTTCTACCCTATTATATGCAGTATTGCCTGCATATAATATTGTCACTAAATGGCAATATCCAATCCAAATATAGGTTTGGCTTCTCCCGATTCTGTAATCGCAACCGAGGTATCTTTAAGGCGTGCTTGCGTCGTATTGGTGCTATCGTTGAAGTCAAACTCCCCTTTCACCGGCTGAAGCGACAAAGCACCGATCCCTACTTCTTTAAGTGAAACGAGACGATCGCTCTGATCGGTTTTAATCCAGATTTTAAGCGCTTTAAACTGGGTATCATTTTCATCAATCCAACCGTTTTTATCATCATCCAGTGCTCTAAGTTCGTTAAATCCGCTACCGCTTTGCGGGCCAAAAAGTTCCTTGCCACTATTGATCTTCCCATCCCCGTTTTTGTCCAGTGCCAAAAAGCCGCTCTCTCCGGAGAGGAGAGGGATGTTTTCCACTCCTCCCCCCTCTATCAGATCAAATCCGAACCGTCCATTTCCGATCGGTGATCCGCCATCAAGCGAAATGACTAACGGATCGCTTAATGCATCTCCTGCTCTAAATGAGCTGCTTTGTGTCAGATTAAATTCACGATTAAATTGGAGGTTAAGGGAAAATTCCATCTTCTTCCCATCTTCCGTTACTATCTTACCCGAAAGATTCATTGCAAGGGACTGCTCCTCATGTAGCGAATAGGAACTCGTGGCTTCCATCCCCCACCCGACTCTGGGTGCTCCCCCCTCTTTTTGGAGCTGTAATGTTCCGTTTCCTTCGGCATGAAACGAAGATACGGTAATTTTTTTCCCCATCAATTGCTCCAAAACGGCAGCAATCGCCCGAAGCTTCGGATCAAGTATCTCTTCTTCAGCATTTTGTGTATCCTGCTTTTCCGGTGATACTGTCCCCGCTTGCTGAGCCATAGCCGTCTTTTGCATGCGAACCGACTCCTTCATCTCTTCTGAACGGATATGCGTCATACTGCTTGTACTTTCTAACGTACTTGAACTAATTTTCATGCCAGACAC
>Ga0115592_1169193_pt1 | contig 8808 bp, 3 predicted proteins | sample Plaics_5_FD_89914 | JGI IMG/M metagenome (GOLD analysis project Ga0115592, IMG submission 89914) | Wetland microbial communities from Old Woman Creek Reserve in Ohio, USA - Plant_11_14_B (Metagenome Metatranscriptome) | ecosystem: Environmental > Aquatic > Freshwater > Wetlands > Sediment ... | reverse complement strand
GCATTCTGTTCGCAAATTTTGTGGGAGGTAAATTATAAACCCAACGAGCAAAAAGATAGTAGTCTTGAAGACGCAATAACTACTCGCTATTCCACATCCGTTAGAGAAGGGTGTGATTGTAGTGTCAGAGCGAAAAAAAAAATCGAGGCCTTTTGACTCCCCTTCAACAATAAGGTAGGGCATTAGGATAAAAGAAATATCCAAAACATTGAAACAAAAATAATAAAACAATTTTAAAACAAAAACAATAATAATAATGGCTGAAGAAATCAAATCAATTTCAGTCGACATTGATGATGGATTTGAAGAAAAAGTTGTTAATACTTTTGAAGTATTGCAATTTGACCCGTTTAAAGTCGTGGATATATCGAAAATTTTTGACATACCATTTGAGATAAAACGTGTGGACATGAATGTTTACACTGATTATTATCCCCAATGGGAACGAGAAGATTTTCTTTATACCACAGATGGTAAGATTAGAAGGACTTTAGCAGAACCATTAATTAAAAGAAAATTGACATTAATGGAAACTGCTATTGAAAAGGTTAAATTTGAACGACTTGATACTAGAATTTTGAAAAGTTATTATTTGCCTGATGTGAAACATCGTTTTAAACAATATAAAGAAACGCGTTGGACCATAATGACCATGATGGATGATATAGTATTTGTTGAATTTAAAGTTGTTCCCAATGATATATTAGCATATAATGAATGGAATTTTGATTATCGTTGGTATAACTATTTGACTAAATGGTACAATCAACAAGATCATTTTGAAGAAGCTATGCGAGCAATTGATTATATGAGTTATACTGACATTAATTATAAGAATACTACATTATTAACTTTTTAATATACTGATTATTGGTTCCCATTTTTCATTCGTCAATATGTAAGACCTGTACTTTTGAATCAAGAAATTGCTGAAACAACAATGCAAATACGTGTTCCAATCACATGTGATTGGGCAAAATTAATAAACAAAAAAGAATGGAACAAACTTATGAATGAATATATAGCTAGTTTCAATGGATGGAGTATTAGAGCTGAAGGAGATACGTTTGATGCACAACACCTATTAAAATGTGGTGATGTTGAACTTAATCCTGGCCCTTGCACCTTGAGCACTATGTACCGAATTAACAACCCGCAGGTACGTAAGGCTGAATGTCAGGGTTTTTTTAATATTCCAACTTATCTTGAAAAAGTATCCTCTTTTTTAAGCGAACAATTACCAGCACTAATGGATAAATTTTTCTTTGTGACTGTTGAAACACGCGAGCAATTTCACGAAGATGCTACTACAATTAATGATACTATGTTAAGTTTAGGAGAGAAGCTTAAAAATATAAAAGCAGAATTAGTTAAATGTTTTATTTTAATTTTAATTGTATTTTTATTATGTTTATATGAAAAATATACTAGTGCTTTAGTAACATCAATTATTGGAGTTATAGGTTTATTCACAGATATACCTAGACGTTTAGTTTTATGGTTAAGAGATTACTTTTTCCCTTATCAAGATGAAGATAGTGCAGAAGTAGAGTTAAGTGCGTCATCAGCAATGTCTCTTTGTGGGCCTGCTATTTTAGCAATAATGTCATTTTATGCGATTGATAAATTACCTAGAGATAGTGAAATTGAGCAATTTAGTAAGAAAGTTTTTTCTATTGATAAAGGAGTATCTGGTAGTTTACATATTTTTGAACACTTTTCAAAACTATGGGGTTTTTGTCAAGAATGGATTAATGACAAAATTGGCTATGTAGATGATAGTAAAATAACTACTTTTGATCAGGATGTAAATAAATGGCATAAAGATATTGCTTACTGGAGTGTTCTTAAAAATAAAGAAGAAGCTAAGAAGAATCCAGATAAGGCTCTTAAGATTAGTAAATTATATATTGATGGTATGCAGCTTAAAAGAACTGCTACTATGTTGAACATGGATAGAAGAATTCATGATTTAATTAATAGTGGTTTAATTGCTGCATCAAAATTATATAAATTTGTTGAAGAGTCAAATGCCATTGGTGGTGGTACTAGATTTAAACCTTTAGGTATAGCTTTATTTGGTGAAAGCCAAATAGGTAAAACTACTTTAGTTGAAACATTAGCACAAGATTTGCTAATACATATGGGACATACTGATGTAAATACTTATAGAAATGAAATTTATGCTAGACAAGCTGAAACTGAATTTTTCGATGGGTACGTTAATCAATCGATTATCGTAGTTGATGACGCTTTTGCAGTTATGGATTCCACATCAAAACCGAATCCAGAAATTTCAGAAACTATTCGTATGATTAACGAATTTCCTCATCATTTGCATATGGCTATTTTACAAGATAAAAATACTTTTAATACATCTAAAGTAGTTTTATGGACAATTAATGAAATAAATATTCAAACACCATCCTTATCATATCCAGAAGCATTTCATAATCGTTTAATGGAAAATGCTTATATGGTAGAACCAGCACCTCATTGTGTTAAAGTTGTTAAAGATGGTAATGGTAAAGAAAAACATTTATTAGATAAGAATAAATTATGTTTAGATGATGGTCCTATTGATCTATCTATTTATCGTATAACAAAATACAAACGAGTATTGATAGATGGTGGTATACAATATTTAGCTGATGGTGAACCCATGGATTATGAAACGTTTGCTAAACATTGTACTGAACTATACACTAATAGATTAAATACACATGCTAACAAAACATCCTTTTTGAATTCAAGATTTGAGCAAAAAATCAAGAATCCAAGAAGAATTGAAACTCAGATTGGAAATCTACGTGGAGTTGAACAATATAGAGATGCTGTTGGTATGGATAGTTATGATATGGTGCAATTGGAACGTTCACGAATTATAGCGGAAAATCAAAGATTATTAACAACATACAAAAAATGGGATTTCTTATTAAAAATAGGTAGTACTATTTTACTATGTTATAGTTTATATAAAATGTGTAGTTCATTTATACGTAAAAGTTTAAGAGAAGAAGTAGAATCAATTAAAAATTTTGATTTTACTCGTGCTAAAGAATATGCAGATAAAATTAGAGCTGATACAAAACATAGTGAAATAGAAAAGAAATTTATGATTCAACACATTAAAGCTAATATGTTACCTAATATGGTTACTTGTTTACTATCTGAATTTAAATTTACTGCTTGTTGTTATTCAATGGAAACTTTACGTTTACTAATATTTTGTGATCTATTCAATTTGACGGATGATGAATTTGAAGCATTGTCCGAAGTATATATAAATCAATATAAAAAATATAACCATGGTAAGAATGAAGTTGAAATTGTTTCATCTGGTTCACAACCAAACCAAAAATTGAGAAAAATTTTTGTTGAGTGTGAAAAAGAAGAAGAAAATGATTGTGAAATGATTGCTTCAGGATCACAACCAAATTTGAAACCAAGGAAAATACATGTTGAATCACCCTCAGCAGTTGTTGAAGCTTGTTCAGATTTGACAACATTGCAAGAGGGACGCATGATCCAAGAAAAAAATATGTATAAGTGTACATTAAATGGTACACATGTTCTTGGTAACGTAATAATTATACAAGGTACAGTTGCTTTAATGCCATATCATTATATCGCATGGTTGATGGCACGTGGTTGTTCAATTGATGATTACTTAGGTTTACATGCTATAAATGTAGTTTGTCCATCTCAATCAAATCAACGTTGTAAAATCAATATTGCTACTTTATTTGATAGTAAATTTAATTTAACTAATAATGTTTTAAGAATTAAAGATAAAGATAATGATATTGATGCAGTTTTAGTTTATCTTGATCCTAGAGAAAATGTTATACATATACATGCTGATATAGTAGATAAGTTAATTAAGCAAGATGAACTTTCATATGTCTTGAACAGTGCTAATGGTATATTATTTGGATACACTAGCGACACTAAAAAGTTGAGTAAAGTAGAAAAATTTGTACAAGAAATGACACCTTTCGATACACCTATACAATTAACTATGGAAGGAAACAATTATATGAATCAACGTAATGGTTATTCATATAGTGCTGCCACTGAAAAAGGTGATTGTGGAGCTGCTTTATTCATTCTGTCACCACGAAATGCAAGAAAATGGATAGGAATACATGTTGCTGGTGGTGAAAATGAAGGTTACAGTGTTAAATTAACACAAGAAATGATAACAAAGCATCTAGAAAAATTAGGTGAACAACGTAAATTCAATAATTTGCGAGCTGTTGTTCAGTGTTTACCTATTGAAGATGCACAAGTACCAGATGGTGATTTTGTTGTTGTTGGCGTAACAAATGTACCTTTATCTTCAGCGTCACGTACTAAAATAGAACCTAGTTTAATACATGGTTTATTTACAGAGCCTATTACAAAACCAGCATATTTGAGACCATTTCAAAAAGGTGATGAAATAATTGATCCAGCTTATTTAGGTTTAGCCAAAGCTGGAGGTGAACAAGTTTTAGTGAATAAAAATATATTAAATATTGCAATAAACGATGTAAAACAAATAATGATAAATCAATATAACAATTCTATTTGTGTAGATAAATATGCACGCGTAATGACCTACGAAGAAGCAATTAAAGGAGCAGATGATGTTTTTATGCATGCAGTGTGTAGAACAACTTCACCAGGTTATCCTTGGAATTCTGATCCTGCATTGCGTAGCAATTTACCAGGTAAAAGTGCTTGGATGGGATCAAATGATGATTTTGATTTCACTAGTGTTAAAGCTATTGAATTACGTAATGCTGTTGAAGAATTAGAACAATTATGTTTAAAAGGAATTGTAGATAAAGTTATTTGCGCAGATACCATGAAAGATGAACGACGTCCAATCGAAAAGGTTAATCAAGGAAAAACAAGAATGTTTGCAGCTTGCCCTCAACATTTTGTTGTATTATTCAGAAAATATTTTATTGGATTTAGTGCATGGACAATGCACAATAGAATATCAAATGAAGTAGCAGTTGGAACAAATCCCTATGATTATGATTGGACGAGAATTGCTAAAAAATTACAAATGAAAGGCCAAAATGTTATTGCAGGTGATTTTAGTAATTTTGATGGTTCATTAAATAGTTGTGTTTTGTGGAGTGTTTTAGATGTGATCGAAAATTGGTATGAAATATATGATACTGACTACAAGATTGAACATGCTAAAATTCGTCAAACTTTATGGGCTCATGTTGTTAATTCAACACACATTTATAAAAACACTATTTATCAGTGGACACATTCACAACCTTCAGGAAATCCATTTACTGTAATTATAAATAGTATTTATAATAGTGTTATTTTGAGATGTGCATATTTGACAATAATATATGATCAAATAAATAAAGGAAAATTAACTAGCGAATGGTTTAGTATGCAAAAATTTAATGAACATGTGTCAGTTGTAACTTATGGTGATGATAATTGTTTAAATATATCAGCAGAAGCTATAACATTTTTTAACCAATTGACATTATCTGAAGCACTATTGAAATGGGGTCATACTTATACTGATGAAACAAAAACAAATAAATCTTCGTTATCTAGACATTTAAATGAAATAAATTTTTTGAAAAGAAAATTTGTTTATAATAATGATTTATGTAAGTATATGGCACCATTAGAAGAAGCAGTAATTTGGGAAATGTTAAATTGGAAAAGAATAAATGAAATGTCTAAAAAAGAGTCATTGAGAGTTAATATTCAAACTGCTTTACGAGAAATAGTTTTGCACGGTAAGGAAAAATACAATAATTTTGTTAAGACAGTATGTTATTCACGAGAAGTTAGAAAACTAAAACTTAATATGCAAGTACCTAGTTATGCTGAACAAGTATTAATTGTAGAAGAATTAGATTATTTTTTAGAGTAAGTTGGACAGGTGTGATCTTATATTTTTCCAAAAATTTAGATGAGTATAAAGGAAAAATATATTGCTACCTGTCCTATATCGTTTTCTATTTAGAATTACTTCCAGGATGCGATAATGGCAGCCCCATAAAAATCCAGGAAACTCATCTAGGTATATATAGATTAAGTAGTTTTATATACCGAAATAATTTACTTGCCGATACTATAACCCAAAATAATGATAAAAATGAAAAGGAATATATTCAAACTCATAGAGAAGAAGTAATAACATTCCATGACCAAGGCAATACAACACATGACACCGCAATTCCAGAATTTCGTGATTTAGATAAGTCATATTTAGATATGACTGTTGCAAATGATAAAGTACATGAAATTAGTTCATTTTTGGAACGACCTGTACGCGTTTGGTCTGGTAATATGACCACTAGCAATACAGTTGGGCAAGTATTGTGGACTGCATCTTTTCCAGAAACATTGATATCAAACCCTATGTATAATCAGAAATTACAAGGTTTTACAGGTTTGCGATGTGATCTGGAAATAAAAGTTCAAGTAAATGCTCAAAAATTCCAAGCTGGACGATTACATTTACAATATATTCCTTATGCGAGCTATTTATCAAATAAAGTTGATTTGATAAATGGTTCGTTGGCTGGTAGAATTTCTAGCCCAGGAATAGATATAGATATTTGTGGAGGATCAACACCTGAATCACGAGTTGCAGAAGCAGTTTTTCAAGTACCTTATGTATCACCTCACACATATTTTAATTTAATTAACGGAGATGGTAAATTTGGTACATTTTATTTGTTTGTCTATTCGCCACTAGTCACAGGAGATGGTGGAACACCAAATTGCGAAATTACCGTTTGGGGTCGCTTTTTGCAACCCAAAACGGTGTTTCCAACTGGTGCTACTATTGGTTCCGGAGCTAGTACACGCGTTGCTGAAGTACAAATTCGTGGTGAAGCAAAACAAATAGCAAAAGAAGGTGTTGTTTCTACAACATTAGGTACAGTAGCAGAAGTTTTAAAGGTTGGACAAAAAATACCTGTTATTGGAGAATATCTTGCTATACCAGAATGGTTGTGTGATAAAGGAGCAGCTATAGCAAAAATGTTTGGTTGGTCAAAACCAACATTAGCTATGGATGTAAAATTACGAACACAGAATTGTATGGCTAATTTCAATGGTAAAGATTCTTCGCATAAATTAGCGTTGAGTGCTGATAATGAAATTGATAGTCCTGATAATATTGCTGGAACAAAAGTTGATGAGCTTGCTATCTCATCTATTGCAACAATTCCAACTTATTGGAAAACTTTTACGTGGTCAGCAACTGATCAAACACAGGATCAAATTTTGTGGATTGATCAAGTTTCTGCAGCGAGAGCATCAGCTATACCAAATACAAATAATGGATTTTCAACTACACCTATGGGATATTTAGCTAATGTTTTTGCACAATGGCGTGGTTCAATTAATTATACTTTTAAAATGGTTAAAACTGGTTTTCATTCAGGACGTTTAAGAGTATTTTTTGTACCACAAGGACAAGCTAGTACATTAACAGTAGGATCAGCACCATCAATTGAAATAGAGAAAAATTACCAAGTAGTTGTTGACATTGCAGAAAATGATACATTCACATTTAACGTTCCTTTTGTAGCAACAAAACCATGGTTAACAACCTATGGACCTGGTGGATTTACTGGATATGTTGTTGTAACAGTTTTGAACGAGTTGCGTGCACCACCAGTTGTTTCACAATCAATTAGTGTAATTGTAGAAGTTGCTGGTGGATCTGATATGACATTTGCCATGCCATGTGAACCATGGTTAATTACTGGAATACCGAATCAATCACCATCGCGACAACCAAGAGCAATTGAAGTACAAATTGCTGGTACGAATGTTGATTTATCAGATGATCAAAAGAGAACATTGATGGACCCTGATTCAATATCAGTTATAAATCCAATTGCTAATTGGTCTCCAGAAAGTCACTGTATTGGTGAAAAGATTATGAGTATACGACAATTAATAAAACGAGCTAATTATGTTGGATCAGTTTCTTTGTTACCAACAAATAGTTATGATCAACAGTTTGCTGTTATAAATCCATATGCTAATGCTTCTAATCTAACAAATCTACAAACAGACTATTTATCTTACTTTTCAAATCTTTTTGCTTTCTTTAGAGGAGGTGTAAGATTTAAAGTAGATGCTGGTATCTTATCTGGAAATGGAGGATTGGATGGTATGACAGCAGCTGGAACATATCATGGATCACCAAATACAGCAGGTAGCATTTATGTAAAAATGTTAAATGCTATAACAGTTGATTATATTAATGTTGTTGCTAATATAAAGAAAATAAACAATATTATTGGTAAAGTTGGATTTACTCAAGCTGACCCTTATAATAGTTCAACGTTAACTCCAGCAATGTTTAACAGTTCTAGTGCTATTGTAGTTAATCAAACTGTAGAAGGAATGACAGAATTTGAAATACCCTATTATAATTCCTCACACTTAACACCAAGTAATGTATCTACAGCTTCAGATCCATTAATAGATGTTGATCAACAAATAACAACTGAGGATACTTATCCACGTCCGATGATACTTGTAGGAACAACTCCTAGCCCACGATTTTTACGTATATTTACAGATGATTCAACTAATTCATTAGTTTTCAATAATACGGCTGTAAATTGTAATTTTTATCGTGCAGCTTCAGATGATTTTTCTTACCATTATTTTATAGGAGTACCAACTATGATTGATAGACCAAATCAATCATCGTTATATTATAAACCAACTAATTAAATAAATAGTGTGTTGAGAGTGCACTCCAATAAGAACTCTGATGCAGAGCCACACACACGTCTTGACGAG
>Ga0115592_1076524_pt1 | contig 8910 bp, 2 predicted proteins | sample Plaics_5_FD_89914 | JGI IMG/M metagenome (GOLD analysis project Ga0115592, IMG submission 89914) | Wetland microbial communities from Old Woman Creek Reserve in Ohio, USA - Plant_11_14_B (Metagenome Metatranscriptome) | ecosystem: Environmental > Aquatic > Freshwater > Wetlands > Sediment ... | reverse complement strand
GCGTTCTTATGAGTATTTTCAGTCTTTAACCTACTGATGGTGCGCGATTTATCGCGCATTGAGCTTTACCTTGCGTAAGGCGACATGAAAATATTCATGCCGCCTTCCGCAAGTCATTGCTGAATGCTGTCCTACATTTACTGGTGAACTAGACTCCTAAATTCTAGCCCATTTTGTTTAATGCGTACGACAACGTATAGTGTACTTTAGTACCCGACTGCCACTTTTAGCCAATTACTTTAAATCAAAGTATTGGTGTTTCCAATTTATTGGATATATTTGTGACATACTCGAGGCTTTTTAGCCGGTTCCCATAGGGAATATAATTAAGTCTTTAACGAGCCCATTGCCAGATGGAATCTGTCAGACCGAGATGATAACTCGGTGCATATTTTGCAACCAAATCAGTCTAAGAAATGACTATAACTGCTAGTAGGAGTGCAAATGGTGGTATGCACTATTCCTATAATTGATTACCACAAAGGCCCCTGCCGGGACCTTTTTGTAAATTTATTTACATTCTTCCGTATAAGAATATGATGATACGGTTTTTAGTACTAATCAACTTTTGTAGTATAAAAGTAGATTTATAGCCTTTATGGCATGTATGTGAACGAACTCGTGTAATAACGATTCACAACATTAATATAAATTTTACATATTTTAACATCATGACTAGCTGTTTAAACAACAAATAGTGATGTATGATGTTCATTTGACTTCATGAAAATGGAAAACCCACAAATGAATCAGTTATATTCGCATGTTAAAGCGAAGGAGGGCACTGTCAAAGCCCAAACCTACCGGTCGAGAAACGGTAACTATGGAAGCCAACCGAATAAATCAGGCACCCAAATGGGATTCACGATCCTAGTCGAGGTCTACCGACTAGTAATTGTCCTATTTGTTATATTGAGAATGACCCGAGACGCACTCGTAACCTTTTGCAAAACCATGGCGATGGTATGTATGGAATCGCACCCCCCATACTGCGGCGGATCTTCATTGATCCTCCGATTTGTGAGTGCCTCGCTGGACATGTTCACATGTTCAGCATTAGGTTCACTAGAGATGTTCCGATTATTTCGGATTTCCTTTATGTGGGCCCAAGCGGCCCTTTTGGGCCGCCATTTAGCTAGGAACTGTTTTTATCTACAGTTTCTGTATTCCGATTTGTATTATATCGGTCTAATCTTCCAAAGCCAGGAATTTGATGGCGTGTTCCATAAGAACACTAGAAAATTAGATTTTGAGAACAAGAAGAAACAGAAAAAGTTGGATAAATTAAAGTTGAAGAGAGCTAAAGCCAAAATCAAATTGAGGACTAAGGAGTCTAAATTTGACTTTCATTCTGATGAGGATGAATTTGGTTTTAGGCGGCTCTTCGACGATGATTCACCTCGGAGTTCCTTTGACTTTTTGAATTATTTGTCATCTTTGGCCATTCAACATTGCAAGCTTGACAGAATACTTACTGTAAAACACATTGAGTTGACTGTTGCGTATCTACATGCGATGTATAATAGCATTTCTTTGTCACATATGATGTCTATTAGTCTGCTATTCTTTCATAATTTTTATGATGGTTCTGTGTGTCAGTTGATACATGAATATTTTACTCATTTATTCTTGGAACCTAGTGCAGATTTGGAAGAACAAGCGGGTTTTAACATTCAGAGTGTTAAGGCGATGTTTGCACTGTGGCGTGAGATTAAAGACAGTGAATTTGTCACTCGTATGACGAAGATGTTTGCTTTGTGTGTATCTGCTGGTATGTGCAAGCTTGCTGACATTCCATTTGGTAAAGAAACTTTCGAGAGATTTTATAAGAAATCGGGAGTTGATAAGATTACTAAATTGGATATGGTTGAGCAAATGCTTGAAACTAGTATTTTCATATATGAGAAGATGTCTTTCTTTGTTACCACGGGTGATTTTAGGACATTGTTTTATTCTGACAATAGTAGTTCAGAGTTCGAGTATGAATATACCAATTTGGTTTCAACTTTGAATTTGTTGCAGACAGGTAATTTAGCACGAAAAGATTTCGACGAACATTCCTATGAGGATAGAGTTGATAAATTGATCGACACAACTAAACAATTGATAAGATTGTCAAGGGGTGTTGAGAAAAAAGTCTTTAGTGATAAATTATTGCGCTTAGAACAAGTGAAGGTGTCCATTTTGGAATATCAGAAAGCCATGACTCTGCGTGAACGGCCTTTTTCCTTTTTGTTATTTGGAGATTCTGGCGGTGGAAAGTCCACTATGTTACCTCTTATTATCAACGCTTTGTTGATTGCCAATGGGATAGAACCCAAGGAAGAGTTGACCGTGACACTTCAGGCCAATGATCCTTTTCAATCTGAATATAGGACTAAGCATAATGTTGTGATATTGGATGATATTGCTAATGCTACACCCCAGCATAGTGATGTCAATCCCAATAATGTTATTATCAATTTTAATAATAACATTCCTGCATGTGCATTAAGTCCCATAGCAGAATTGAAGGGTAAGATCATGATCGCCCCTAAGTTCTTCATTGGAACTACGAATAGGAAGGACATGTTTGCCAGTATCTATTCGACGGAACCGATTTCCATAGTTAGGAGATTCGATTTCACTATCACAGTTACAGTTAAGGAGGAGTATGCTAAGCATGGACGCCTTAACACAGCTTTGGTGGATGGATTCGATCTTGACGCTTGGGAATTTAGAGTCGAGGTACCATATGCGACTTCTCGTGCTGCCTCCCAGATTAAGGGTATTGCATATGAAGTCGTTAAGGATGGTGATATTCTTCTTGACAAGTGTAGTTATGGACACCTTATAGGCTTTTTAGCCAGGAGTTCCAGGAAACACTTTGAAGAACAAAAGAAATTGATTGGAAAAAGTTCGCAAGCGTATGGCACCCAGCTATGCGCGCATTTTTCTTATCCTAACATCTGTCCAAGTTGCTTGTCAAATCAAGCGGGGCCAGTTGTTAATTTAGGACAAATTGTGAAATTCTTTAATCAGATTCCTAGTTATTGTCAAGATAGTGTCTTTGGCTTTGGGAGAAGGATTAGCTCATTCAGATTAGGGCGCTTAATAGTATCAAGTAATTGTTTTAAGAACATCATTTCATTTGTTGTTTTTATCACTTTCTTTTATACAACGGCGGTTTACTCTGCAGTGGGTTATTTTATGCCCATTCATAGCTGGACTCAATTTTTTCTTCTTTATTGTGCGAATTTATTGGTAGTGTTCTATTTCTTCACATGTTGTGTTGTTAGAGCAGTTGAAAGTAAATTGAGCACTTTTCCTATTCAGTATTTCAAGCAGAAGTTTGAAATAGATAGAAGTAAGATGATTAAATTTTCGCAAATTGTATTAGTTATCTCTGCATTGTTTGCATTGAAAAAGTTTTACAAAATGTTTAGATTATATCAAACTTCATCTCAAGGATCAGAGTTTAAGATCCCTGAAGCGGGAGAAGATGAAAAAGTGAATATTTGGAATAGGGTTGCACCTACGTCCACTTTAGTCTCCGACGAATTACACAATATGACTTTTGATCAGGCAGCCAGTCTGGTTAAAAAGAATATAGCTCATGCTACGTTTAGTTCGGCTGAGAGATTGAAAGGATGTGCATGTGATATCTTTCCATTGAAGTCCGGTGTGTGGATTGCACCATGGCATGTGATGAAACGTGGCTATAGTCATGTTCATGTCGCTAGAGTTTCTCCAGATTTAATTGGCCCGAATTTCGAGTCAAAGTTAGGAGAAAGTTCTTTTGTGAGAATAGGATGTACTGACTTATGTTTGGTATATTTGCCTGTGGGCGGTTCCACAAGGGATCTTACAAAACTGTTCCCTCTGACATTGAACAACAAGTCTGTTGCTGCCAATCTCATGTATAAAGATTCTTTAGGTAATATTACAGAATCGAAATTTAATGCAGTGCCCTTTATTTTTCTTAAAGATGACGTTAAATACGACGCTTTGAGATATAATTGTGGCTTTGAAACATTTTCGGGTTTGTGTATGGCACCTTTAATGTGTATGGGTAAATTACCATATATTGCAGGTTTCCATTTAGCCGGAAGAACCGGTCATGGTGATGGCGTGGCCCAGAGACTCACTGTTCGGGAATTGGAAGAAGCATTGGTATCATTGGAATCAAAACCAATGGTCATGAAGATGGCCAGTGAGACCAATATGGATTTCTCTGTACCGGAGTTAAGGATAAAACATCTTGAAGATGTTCACCCTAAGAGTCCTGTAAATTTTATGCCCCCTAGTACTACATTGACCATTTTGGGTGGTCACACTGGGGAGCGGCGTAAATTTACCTCTGAGGTAGTTCCTACTTTGATTTCAGACCAAGTCTCTGAACAGATGGGTATTCCAAAACAGCATGGTCCTCCAATGAATATTGGGAATTATAGGCCTTGGAGGGAAAACTTAGTTAAACTAGGTAATCCCAAAAAGCTTAATCCTGACATTTTGGAAAAGGCTTTCGTTGATTTGCGGGCTAAAATCTTCAATTATTTGGAGAAAAACCCACAGGATAAACGTAAGATACATCCCATTAATAACATAACTAACTTGAGTGGTGCTGATGGCGTCTATGGTATAGATGCTATCCAGAAAAGCACTTCAAGTGGTTGGCCTTGGAATAGACCTAAATCCACTTTTCTACATTTTGTAGATCCTGAAGGCACCGGTGCTACTTATCCAGTAGATTGTGATCCGGAATTTTGGGAAGAAGTGGAAGAGAAGGCTAAAACCTTGGCTGCTGGGAAACGCGTTAATCTTATTTGGCGAGCTAATCTTAAAGACGAACCTACCTCTCTTGGAAAAGAGAAGGTTCGAGTTTTTGCTGGCTCTCCATTTGTAGGGTTAGTTCTTTTTAGGCGCTACTTTCTGACTACATGTAAATACATTATGGAACATTCCGTTTTGTTTGAATGTGCAGTAGGAGTAAATGCCTACGGTCCGGAATGGACTGAACTCTCCAGAGTTATGATGAAGTTCGGTAAGGACAGAGTCGTTGCGGGAGATTATAAGGACTATGATTCTTCGATGCCTTGTGAGATAACACTCGCTGCGATGAAGTTACTCATTGAAATATGTGAGTGGGCTGGATATAACGAAGAGCAACTCGCTATTATGGCGGGACTTGCTACTGAGGTGTGTTTGCCCATTTATGAATATAATGGTACCTTTTTGCAGATTTGTGGATCGAATCCATCAGGTCACTCCTTAACTGTATTTTTGAATAATATTGTTAATTCCTTATATTTAAGGTATGCATATTATGATATTTATAGTTCTAGGAATAGCTTGAAACCGTTCCATGAAGTAGTTTCTGTTATGTGTTATGGTGATGATAACAAGATGTCAGTGGCGAAAGGATTTGATGAGTATAATCATACTGCGATAGCGAAATCCTTAGCACAATGTGGCATAGTTTACACCATGGCAGATAAAGAAGCCGAGTCAGTTCCATTCATCGACAGTGATGATTGCACCTTTCTTAAAAGATCATCAGTTTGGAGTGAGAAATATAAAAATTTCTTGGCCCCCCTCGAGTTAAAATCAATTGCAAAAACACTTCATTGCGTGTTGAAAAGCAAATTTTTAAATATTGAGGAGCAAACTGTTGAGTGCGTAACTAACTGTATGATGGAATTTTGGTATCACGGTGAGGAAGTCTACAATGAGCGCCGACTGCAGTTACTCAAAATTTGTGATGAGGCAGGATTGCTGCCATATTTTGAGAACGAGACAATTGCTACTTTTGCTCAGGTGGAGGAGAAGTATTGCAAACAGTGGGATATTCAATTGTAGTGTTCGCTAAGGCCTGGAATGGGCCATTAAATCATTCCCGCTTATATTTAGGTGTGCGTTAACACCTTGGTTTATCTCTTTTCCTAAGAAGAGAAGGTTGTACCCTGTAACCAGATACAGGGTAAATGACCTGGGTATGTCATAAAACTGCCTCCTTACATAGTTCAGGTTACTATGTGCAAGGTTTGGTCTACCTTAACAGACCCCCTTTAATAGGGATATCATTAATTGCGGAGTTATCCGCATTCGTTAAAAATAACTTGTGTGTATTGGTTACCACGGATTGTGATTTTTCTGTACAATCACTTTTCCGGAGGCTTGCACACAATACCAGTGTCTACTTCTTAGATTAGACAGCTCTTTTTAGAGTACCTTGCTGGAGGAATGTTACAGATAGGGAGCTGGGCTTAACTTCGACCCACCATCCTTATTCATAGTAGGAGTTACTGACCATTATGTAAATATAAATACTGCGACTAAATTGACTACAGAGACTGTATCTTTTCATGACGCTAAACCCCAATGGGAGACGCGCATAAATACACGACCGGATAGTACATTTGATCTCGCTTTTATGGAAGACACGACTTTGTCGGATTTCTTCAAACGACCTATATTAGTCGACACAACTTTATGGACTCCAGCACAGGTATCACCTTTTTACCTGTCCATTCAACCTTGGACTTTGTTTTTCAATAACAAGAGGGTTGCTAATAGGATATCAAATTATAACTTGCTGCGTTGTAATCTGCACATTAAGTGCATGATAAACGGCAACGGTTTCTACTACGGTAAGTTGATAGCCAATTATGTTCCCCTCAAAGATTTTGATACAATTACTCCAGTGAATGGTCTCGAACCTGAAGTGCGCATTGGTGCTTCTCAGAGAATGCATTTTTATCTAGATCCAACCATCTCCCAAGGAGGTGAGATGATTTTACCCTTTTTCTGGCAATTTAATGCCATGAATCTCAACACGGGTGATTTCAATGATATGGGTAATTTTTATATTCATGAGTTTAATCCTTTGCAGCACGCAAATGGTGGGACGAGCCCTATTTCTGTTTCAACATACATCTGGGCGGAAGACGTCCATGTATCATGTCCAACATCGATGAACATTGCTGGCTTGGTTAATCAGTCCGATGAATATAGCATTAAACCTGTTTCTCATACCGCTACCGCCATAGCTGACGCAGCAGACAGACTTATGTCTGTCCCCTTCATATCACCGTATGCGAGGGCGACTTCAATGGCAATGCGGTTGGCAGCAGGAGTTGCTAATTCATTTGGGCTTTCTAGACCGGCCATCATCGATAATGTTGAACCCATGATACCTCAGTACATAGGTCCCATCGCTAATACCGATCGTGGGGATAATTGTACTAAGTTGTCTGTTGATAGTAAGCAGGAATTGACTATAGATCCTAGGGTTATGGGATTAGAGAGCCTTGATGAAATGACGTTGCATAGCATAGCGACACGCGAAACCTTTCTTACTACAATTTCATGGTTACCTTCCGATGTACCAGGTTTGTTCAAATGGAATGCCAGGGTTAGACCTAACTACTCTACAACTACGAGTGGTTTGACGTATATACCCGCATGTACATTTGTTTCATTACCTTTTAAATATTGGAGGGGAACCATGAGATATAGGTTTCAAGTCGTTGCTTCGAATTTTCATCGAGGCAGGATAAAAATCCTGTATGACCCAGGGATAATCGATTCGGACGAAGCTAATGTTGTCTACACCAGGATTGTTGACATTGGCGAGGAGAAGGAATTTGTTCTTGACGTTGGATGGGCCAACGAAAGAACATTTTGCCAAACTCGCACTGTCTCTTCTTCAGATCCTGGTTTTAGGACCATAGCTTATACGTCTTTGTCGAGGTCTTTGACTAATGGAACTATTGCTTTATACATTCTCAATGAATTGACTACACCCAGTGCAGAAGCTGGAGTTTTAGGTGTCTATATTAATGTTTTCGTTTCTATGGGTGAGGACTGCCAATTTGCAGTCCCTATTTCCACCCAGATCGAAAATATTTCCTATCTCCCCACTTCAGATGCATTTGATTTTCAATCAGATGAGTTTGATTTTGCAAATTCCGCCGACATACCAGAGGCACCCTCTTCAGACTCGACTATATGTCATACTCAGGTTCAGCCTGACGAGACATTTTTAGTCTACTTTGGAGAGAAGATTTCCTCGTTTCGGCAAATGTTGCGGCGATATAATTACCATAGTTCATACATAGTTTCACCTGGAACTGGCACAGCTTTCAGTAGGAAGATCTGGCTTTCAGATTTTCCTTTATACAAAGGGTTCACTGCCCTTGGTATTAATGCCGGTCCTCAGAATGTGTGTAAAACAACTTTGCTAAATTATCTCGCACCAGCTTATGCTGGAATGAGAGGTGGAATGCGTTCTAAATATTTGGTAAGTACAGATGAAGTACAACAACTAACTCCCATTATTGCTCAAAGAGAGAATACTGAGAATGTGTTGTATTTCACGTCTGTTACAGATATAGATTACACGTCGAATGATACTCTAGCGACCACAACTTTGGCCGCTACACCCATGTGTCATACCGGAGCTCATTTAACAACCATGAAATTACAACCTAATATTGAGTTAGAGATACCGTTTTATTCCAACGTGCGCTTTTTATGTCCAAAAGACGTAACTGGCGCATCAACGGCATATTCTCCTTTTCGGTACGGACATTCCGTAACCATAAACTCTTTAAATAACATGGTCAGCTCCATGGATCGATATGTGTCGATCGCAGAAGATTTTAACTTAGTCTTCTTTCAAGGATGTCCACCCATCTACCTCTGAATGTATATATTATATGTTTAAAATCCTTACACCGGGCGTAAGGTGCCACTTATGTGGTTTTACAAAGCTCAGGAAAAATGTTACTATAACAGCAACGCGAACTTTCAGGTTCTATTTTTCCCTGAGTTCTACTTGTCTGGAAGTTTCTTTCTTGCGACTTTGTGCTCACAACACTGAATTTATTCAGGTCTATTGTGGGTTAACGATTGCTCGTAGTATCCAAG
>Ga0115592_1191456_pt1 | contig 8979 bp, 3 predicted proteins | sample Plaics_5_FD_89914 | JGI IMG/M metagenome (GOLD analysis project Ga0115592, IMG submission 89914) | Wetland microbial communities from Old Woman Creek Reserve in Ohio, USA - Plant_11_14_B (Metagenome Metatranscriptome) | ecosystem: Environmental > Aquatic > Freshwater > Wetlands > Sediment ... | reverse complement strand
GTTTATTCTCATTATATATACTACAGTTAGCGCGTTCTTCCGTGTAAGAAATTCGTTTTAAGGAATTCATAGATGATTATGTAAATAATTTATAGTATATCCTTAATCGGATTACTATATTTTACAGATGCATGGATACCTATGTTTTTCTTAGAAGCTTATCGAACACTTTATTTCTACTACGTTTAGAGATCCCGACGTTAAATAAAAACGGATCTAAACCATACTTTGTATGATATATAACTAAAATGTAATAAGTTTAAAGTATTCTTTTTGAATACTACCTCTCGAAAGATTTTACAGTATATTATACTTAGACTAGTTTTTTAACAAGGACTATGTCAAAACCTTGTTGTTCTTTGAATAGATGGAAGAATCTATTCACTTATTGATTATTTATTTTATTAGTCACAATCAATATTTTATTAATGACAAATAACCTACATTAGATGTATGCCAATTTAGGCGTATGCCATTAGATGTATGCCTCTTTTAGAGACATGAAACATGATGACATGAAATGATAAATTGACATGAAACATGATGTTTGTATGAAACTTAATTAAATTTGAAACACTTAATTATTTTAATTGACGTATACCGTCGTTTCACACACCAAAAGTTATATTGAATGCAGATATAACTTTCCCACTTCAACCCCTTTAGTTTTATTAATACTTTGTTCCGTTAATTTGGAACTTCGCAGAAATTAATACGAAATAGTGCTGCGTTAGGTCGCACTCATGGTGAAGCCGCAAGAAGCGAGAACCATCGCATTATATAATACCACGATTTTATATAATGCAAACCCCACACCCCTTAATCAACCATGGCCCTATTTTATAGGTCCTGCGCTCAGTTTATAAATACTTCTGAGTTTTTAAAGGTACGGCAGAAAATAGGTAACCAACCCTATTAGTATGACAATGCCCTCGAAAATAATGTATAGAGTGGAGATCTTTACTCCTCTCCTGATTACGTGATATGTGCCATTCGGTAATAACAACCTCTGTTATAAGAATATTATTTTTATCCGAAACATGATATTAGATATTGCTTATATTAAGTCAGTTATTATTTGACATAAGAATGCCTGCAACAGTTTTCGTTTTTACGATGTAAAAGAGATTTTTATCTCCTGTCAAGAAATATTGCTATCCCCGATGGAATTAAGGGACAATGATAGATCAGGGAATTTTTGTTTATGATATATGAATTGTAATAATTTTAACTCAAAAACCCAAACCCCCCAATTATACACTCACGTTAGTGAATGTGAAGCTCAGCTCGATGCTTTATTCGAGCGTAACATTGAAGTCCAATCTTGGGCTCAATCTCCTCAGATTGATAATTTAGTTTATACAATGTTTATGGATAAGTTACGTGAAGCTTTTCCAGCTGCTAAGAATCTTGATTCTTTTATTAAATTGATTGAAGATATTTGTTTGTGTTTAGCACAAATAATTAATAATCCAACCAAAACAAATATTGCTTTATCTGTAACAGGATATTTTAAATTACGTTTAGGTGAAAAACCTATGTTACCACATATTGGTGAAATTATTAATAATATTACAAGTATTTTGCAAGAAGGAATTCAAGCAGAAGAACAAGATTTTTTACAATCCTCCTTATTTAATTTACGAGAGCTTTTTGCTAATTTTGAAGGATTAAAGGAGAGTGTTATTTATAAAAAGATATATAAAGTCATGATGTATATTATGGCAACTACTATTTTCCAAGATTCTAAACGTAAGTTTGGTTTTTCTCTTTTTGATAAATTACATCGATCAGCCGTAAAACAAGGCTATGATGATAAAATTTCGTTTGTTTATGTAGTGTTAGATACACTTACATTTTTATGTGAACGAGGTTATCAATGTTTTATTTTAGGATCTTTTGATCCACTTTTTCATTCAGGAAAAACTTATGATGAATGGATGGTTAAAGCTACTTTAATTATTCATCAATCTAAATTTATGAGTAATCCAGAACCCCATGGAATTTGTCCATTTACCTGGTTAGCAGATCTTAATGATCTGATTGAAAAAGGTTCAGCTATGATGAAAGCCGCCAAAATGAAAGGTGAATTTGAATATAAGATGATTCGAACTTTATTAAGTGATTTAGAACTTAAAAAGTCTGAACATATTACTAAACGAGCTGCTGCTGCACCTCGTCGTTCTCCTTTTTCTTTATTATTATTTGGTGGCTCAAGTGTTGGTAAATCTTTATTTACTGACTTACTATTTTTCCATTTAGGTAAAACTTTAGATTTGCCTACAGATGCTGAATATAAATATGTACGTAATGGTGCTGAAAAGCATTGGACATTATTTAATAGTACTCAATGGTTTATTGTTTTAGACGATATTGCATTTATGAATCCCTCACTAGGAGTTCCTGATCCATCTATGATGGAAATGCTTTTAATTGTTAATTCTATTACTATGGTACCTGAACAAGCTGATTTAGCTGATAAAGGTAGAACACCAATGAGAGGAGAAGTTGTAGTTGCTAGTACTAACACTAGACATCTAAATGCTCAATATTATTTTAGTAATCCTTATGCTGTTCAACGACGTTTTCCTTTTGTTTTGAATATTCATGTGAAAGCAGAATATACTAAAAATGAAGTAATGTTAGATCCATCAAAAGTACCTATTATTAATGAAGGTGAATATCCTGATTTTTGGAATATTGAAATTACAAAACCTGTTCCTATTAACGATGATATTAATTGTCAACGTGGTAAACAGGAACATGTGGCAACTTTTACTAACATTTATGAACTTATGCAATTTGTGAGCATTGAGTGTTTAAAACATAAAAATAAAGAATTACAAGTAATTAAAACTATTCATAGTTTTAATGAAATTATTTTATGTACTAAATGTTATAAACCTCAACGTCTTTGTTCATGTAATATGATTAATAATATTCAAGGTAGTGAAATTAATGAATTTTGTACACCTTGGGTAAAGGAAACTTTACGTTTACAATATGAGCATGATCAACCAAAGGAAGTTTTTTCTTATTGGAAATATTTTGAAACTAAATTTTTAGATTTTTTAATAAATACCTATTCTGGTACTTATTATGGTTCTTCTATTATTTCATATATTTGTAATATGTTTTTCCTTTATTTACTTATATTACGAAGAAAATGGATTTCTCAAAATAGAACTTTAATGAGTGCTATTGGTGAGAAAATTGATAAGCAAGTTTTTAAACCTGTTGGTTTAGTTGATATTATTCGTAATAATATTGTAATTATAGCTGGTGTTTGTACTATGTTATTTACTTTTTATAAAAGTTATACATGGGCATTTCCAACTGTTAATAAAGAAAAACAAGGTGGTATTTCAAGTAAAATTGGACAATCACTTAAAGTTACTAAAGATGAAAGAGAAAATCCTTGGTATAATAATAATTATGTTATTAATCGTATGGATGTTTCAGATCAATCTAGCTCTTATAAAGCTATACAAGATCCTCAATTAAAAGAAATTCTTATGAATAATATTAATTATATTAGAATACAATTCTCTCGTGGAGAATCATTAAAACAAATTGAAGGTAACATGTTATGTGTTGCTGGACATATTTATATGTGTAATGCTCATTTCTTTCCGGAAGGAATTAATGAATTTGATGTTACTCTTATTAATGATACAAATTTAGAGGGAACTACTTCTAATATACGTTTAACTATTTTTCGTAGTGAATTAATTTTTATGAAAGAGCGTGATATTGTTTTTGTTAAACTTATGGGTTTACCACCTAGAAAAGATATAACTGGATTATTTCAAACTAATAAAATTAGTGGTAGTATGAATGGTTTTTATCTTCGACGTACTAAAACTGGTGAATTAGCTGTTAATAATCTTAAGCAAATTAAAAGAAATGCAAATTGGTTTGTTTCTAATTTTGGATATTCTGTATCTGATTGGATTTCAAGACCAGAGACTCCTACAATTGTTGGAGATTGTGGTTCTTTATGTATTGCTCGTAGTTATTATGGACCTATTATTTTAGGTTTACATTATGCTCTAGATAGTAATGGAAATACTTTAACTATGCCAATTACGGTAGATGAAGTTAAAGAACATGTTTCTAAATTTAATTTGTGCATAGTGCAAAGTGGTTATCCGATGTTAAATAGCATTAATACTAATCATGTACTTGGACCTGTTCATCCTAAATCAACTTTTCGATTTATTGAAAAAGGTTTTCTTAAACATTATGGGTCATTACAAACATTTCGTGTTGGTTCTGCTTCCTTAGTTACTAAACATTTACTTTCAGAAAGTGCTTTAGCTAATGGTTATCCATTAAAACATACTAAACCTGAGTTAAAATCTTGGGAACCTTGGCGTTTAGCTGCTCTTGATATGGTTCGTCCAGTTACTAAATTAGATTCTAATTTAATTCAAGAATGTGCTGATGCCTTCTTTAAAGATATTTTAAAGACTGTTCCTTTAAGTGAAATTAAAGAGATGTGTGTTTTAGATGATAATACAGCTATCAATGGTGCTCCAGGAGTTATGTTTATTAACAAAATGGAAAGAAATACTAGTGCTGGTTTTCCTTGGGGACGAGGAAAATCTCATTATTTAGAAGAATTAACTCCTTTCGATGATTATACTAATCCAGTCACTGTTACTAAAGAGATTTTTGATCGAGTTGATAAAATTATCACCAATTATCAAAAAGGTTTACGTAATATGACCATTTATAGTGGTTGTACTAAAGATGAACCTGTTACTTTTGCGAAAGCAGAAGCTAAAAAGACTCGTATTTTCACAGCTATGCCTATGGATGCTTTATTAGTTGTTCGTAAATATCTATTAACTTTTAATAGACTTATGCAGAAGAACAATGTTGCATTTGAATGTGGCATTGGTGTTAATACGTTTTCTCAAGATTGGGATAAATTTCATAGATTTTTAACTAAACATGGTGATCAACATATGATTGCTGGTGATTACAGTAAATTTGATAAACGAATGCCTCCAGTTGTTATTTTAGCAGCTTTTGATATTATTAAAAAATTATGTAAATTAGCTGGTTATTCAGAAGAAGATTTAAAAGTTATTTCAGGTATTGCTGAAGATACTGCATTTCCTTTATTGAACTTTCGTGGTGATATAGTGGAAATGTTTGGAACTAATCCTTCTGGACATCCTTTAACTGTTAATATTAATAGTTTAGTTAATAGTATTTATGTTAGATATTGTTATGCAAAATTATCACCTCATGGTGATGTTTCAAAATTTCAGGAAGATGTTGCTTTATTAACATATGGTGATGACAATGCTATGGGAGTTTCTCCTCGAGCACCTTGGTTTAATCATACTGCCATGCAAAAAACACTTGCTGATGTAGACATACAATATACTATGGCCGATAAAGATGCTGAAACTGTACCTTATATTCCAATTTCTCAAGTTAGTTTTCTTAAACGAACTTGGGTTTGGGATGAAGATTTAGGTGCTTTTCAAAGTCCTATTGAATATGATACTATTTGTAAACAGTTACATGTTTGTGTTAGATCAAAATCTGTTACTTTAGAAGAACAAACTTTAGATATGGTTAAATCTGTAGGTGAAGAGTATTTTCGTTATGGAAAAGAGATTTTTGAAGAAAAGCAAATTATGCTTAAACAGATGGTAAGGGAAAATAATTTAGACTGTTATGTCACTCCAGTAACTTTCCCAACATATGAGCAATTGTATGACCGTTACTGGGCCGCTTAAGAGTGAGAACTACTCTTTGGAATTTATTTTCCTAAAATAAAATGCTTATCATATTATAGTTTACTGCAATATATTATTTGGAAACTCAATGATTTTATTGAGAATGGATATATGATATTAGATTTACCTGAGTGTTCCTCAAAATCTCTATTTAGAGATGTGTTGGTTAATCCACAAATGTTGTTTCAATTTATATGGTAATAATACTTTCCATATATCTTATAACTGTATTACTAAAGATTATGAAAATTTAAAAGAAACACAGCGTTTTCGTGACGCTTTCCTCTCACAAGAGGATATTATTCTACGCTCTGAGCGTAGAGAAAGAAATCGCCGTAGGCGATTTATGAAGAAATTGAAACGAAAATTAGATAAACTTCCTGAAGAGGATACTTGGATTTATCCAAATATTCAATGTAAGGAAACTTATGGTTTAGTTGATGGTGATTATCATTATCCTAATATCATGATTCAATCAGAAGAGACTCAAATTCTTCCAAAAGGAGTATTACAGACTCCTGGTTCAGGTAAAACTGACCAAGAAACTGTTTGTTTTGTCGATCAAACTACTGGATTATCAGTTGGTGATCAATTGCAAATTGATGACGTTGCTCATCAAGATGCTGCTGACGCTGCTGGTTTAACAAATTTTTTATCTCGACCTACAACCATTTTCTCTGTAACATGGGCAGAGACAGATCCTGTTGGAACTTTTCTCACTATTAACCCGTGGCAACTCTTTCTTCAAAATGCTGTTATAGCTAGAAAGTTGTATAATTTTGCTTTTATTAGAGCTAATCTTAAAATTAAGGTTCTCATTAATGCATCCCCATTTTATTATGGAGCTATGTATATGAGTTATCAACCATTACAAAATTTTACACCTACTACTATTATAACTTCTGCATCTTTGCAGGAAAGAATTCCTATATCTCAAAGACCTGGTTTCTGGATTTTACCTCAGAATAATGAAGGTGGAGAATTAACACTCCCTTTCTTTTATCCGAAGAATTTTCTTCGTTTAGGGTATAATCAAGATACTATTGATATGGGTCAATTAAATTTTTATATTTACTCAGCTTTGCAATCTGCTAATGCAGTTGTAGCAGCTGGTGTTTCCATCAAAGTCCTTGCATGGATGGAAGATGTAACACTATCTGGTCCAACTGTTGATGTACAATTTCAAGCTAGAGAAATTGAAGTTCAAGCAGATGAATATTCAGGAAATGGACAAATATCTGGTCCAGCTACTGCTGTTGCACGTTATGCGAGATACTTTACAGGGATTCCAATTATTGGATCTTTTGCTAAAGCAACTCAAATTGGTGCTAATGCTATATCTGGAATAGCCACTTTATTTGGTTATACCAATGTTCCTAATATTAAAGATGCTCAAGCTTTTAGACCTCAACCATATCCTCAATTTGCTTCACCTGAAATAGGTTATCCAGTTGAGAAATTAGTCTTAGATCCTAAGAATGAACTTACTTTAGATCCTAAAACTACAGGTTATCCTTGTGATAAAGATGAATTAGCTTTAGAATATTTAGCATGTCGCGAAAGTTACCTATGTACTACTACATGGGCTACTACTGATGCGTCTGATAAAATTCTCTTTTCTTCACGAGTAACACCATTTCAATATGATTATTTCAACGCTGTCAATAATTCTAAAATTTATATGACACCTTTAGGGTGGATTAGTAATTGTTTTAGACATTGGCGTGGTGATATAATCTTTCGATTTCGTGTTATTTGTACACAATATCATAAAGGACGTATACGTATTTCTTTTGACCCTGCTGGTAAAGCTGCAAATTCTTTGTATAATACCACAGATTCTACTCAAACTGTTTTCACCAAAATCATTGATATTGGTGAAGAACATGATGTTGAAATTCGTTTACCTTATCAACAAGCACTCCCATTTTTACAATGTAATACTGGTTTTTCAGTATCTAATGTACCTTGGAGTACGTCTGCTGCTCCCGTGTGGAATAGTGACGATGCTTTTGATAATGGGGTTATTACAGTGCGTGTGTATAATACACTTACCGCACCAGTATTAACTTCTTCAGTCCAAATTTTAGTATATGTGCGTGGAGCAGAGAATATTGAATTCGCTAATCCTCAGAATGTAGGAATTCTTTTACTCCTTTTGCTATTCAGTCAGAGGAAAGAGATGTACCACCTAGTGATACATACCAAGAAGATCTTAAAAGAACCGAAGAACATATAGCCGGAAAAGGCTTGCCCGTTGTAACACCCGACCGTTATTTAATTAATTTCGGAGAAGTAGTTAGATCATTACGACCTCTTTTAAGACGAATGAATATGAACGAAGTTTATATTGATACTACTGCAGGTTCTAATGCTTTAACCTGGATTCGCTTTGACCAGACTCGTTTTCCATTATATTATGGATACGATCCTGCTGGCGTTCACAGTGCTAAAGGATTAGTTGTACCAGCATCTAATTTCAATTTTAATTACGTTCAAAATTCTTTTTATCACTGGCTTGCGCCAGCTTTTATAGGACAACGTGGTTCAATGAATTGGACTTACACTGCAGATGGCTTACGAGCCGTTCCACAGATGTTAGTTACACGAGTACCACATCGTAATATTACAGCAGCAAATCTTAGAGTTTCACAAGCTTCTGGAACAGTTAGTGCGAATGCACGATTCTATTTTCAGAATGTGGATGCTACTCAAGGAGGAACTTCTGCTACTTCTCAACTCACAAATGCTGGGTTGAGTGTTCAAATGCCAAATTACACAGGATATAAATTTCAGTCAACGAATCCGTTGGCAACGAGTAATCCACAATCCTCTACTACTGCCTCCAATTATGATGGAGGAGCACGTGATGGTTATCGCGTGTTCGTTTCAACTAACGACAGTGCTTCTGGAACGGATTCTCAAGATGTGAAAGTTTGGAAGTATTCTGGAATTGGTACAGACTATAATCTGTATTTCTTCTTAAATACGCCGGTGTTTTATAATATTACATCGGTTCCTGCTGCTAATTAAGCAGTTGGAAGCAAATAAACAAGTAGGAAAAGACCTATTTACCGAATCAGTCGGCTTGTTTTCCCAATATAAAGGGTTTTCTAAAACTTTGTAAGTGATTTTTGCCTTATAGAGTGACGTTAACATTTAACTTAGATGTTTGTACCTCACTCTGTGGGGGAAATTTTTACTAAGTATTAATTGGTCG
>Ga0115592_1130778_pt1 | contig 9001 bp, 1 predicted proteins | sample Plaics_5_FD_89914 | JGI IMG/M metagenome (GOLD analysis project Ga0115592, IMG submission 89914) | Wetland microbial communities from Old Woman Creek Reserve in Ohio, USA - Plant_11_14_B (Metagenome Metatranscriptome) | ecosystem: Environmental > Aquatic > Freshwater > Wetlands > Sediment ... | reverse complement strand
GTGCTGCTTTCGCACTATCCCACACTAACCTAAACATGCAAATATGTAAAATATGAAATATGTAAAATAAAGTGTGTGTCGCGGTTGTATCACGACTATCCCGTAGCACTCGCTGTTGGCGGTACTAGGTAGGTATACACGGGGCAATTGATAAAAAACACGAAGTCAAAGTCGGGCCCAGTTCCGACAAAGACATCAATGAGCACATCTGCATCAGTAGTCCCACTTGTGGGAATACCTCGCTTAAGAGTGTACTCATACCAGTCAACCCCCTTGTCATCGGGGTCCCCTCCACCACCATAGTATGTGTCTGGGTTGTTGATCTGAAATTTCATGCGACTGTAATAAGGGATATTTACCGATAATCCGGCTTGAGTGTACTGGTTGGTGAGGGCCATCCCTTGAGCCCCTTGACGTTCAATGAACGCACCAGTATTAAAATTTTTCATTGCCTGTGATGTGGAGTTTGTTGCTGCGCTCGAAAAAGCGTAAGGGACTCTTTCAAGAGGTTCAGGGTTGCGGCAAACCGCGGTGCTCCCAAGCGCGACAGTGTTCTTCCCATTGTTATCAATGGTGTTGAAGGTCCAATTAACACTGCCTTTGACGCCAATAAAACAATACTGGAGCCACACGGCAGGATGGACACGAACATAATTGAAGGGAAATTCCGATGCTGGCACCACTGTTCCTTTCGCTTTCTCCCATCCACCTTCAACATACCCATAAGGGCGTGGAAGTCGCTGGAATGGCATAGTGAAAACCATTTGATTGCCATCCCAATCTACGTTTTTGGGGATAACCTGGGTCCATGCTTTACTCTGCCTATGCAAGAGTTGGCGTAGAGAACCTATTTTCTCACCAAAAACCTCATTATAAGTATCATGGTGCGAAATGGATCTCTCCCCCAACACAAACTCTTTCTTCGATTGTAATTGCGTGAACGTCCTATTGTTAATCTCAGTAGGCCCTGCAAATTCAAAGTTCTCAGCTGCTCTCACAAAAACTAACATATCAATGTCAGACGAGGCTTCAGGTGCTGTTAATCTATTAACAACTCTCACCTGAATAATGCCATTAAGATAGCCTGGAAACGTTGCACTGAAAGCAGGAGATGGCCCATTACTCCAATAAGGTCCTCGATTGTCCAGGTTGTTATCCCTGAACATCATAAAAGGCACATCCTGCATATAGGGTACGCGAACTTCGATAGTGTCGTCATCCTCGAGATCAAAAATGATATTCTGAACGCGTGCCGACCCTGACACTGGCATCTGAGTTGAAGTGTAGCTCAACGGATCCCAAGCAATGCTAACTCGACCTCTGTGGTATTGCGTTTTAATAAACTTGAATCGGAAAATGATGTCACCTCTGCCGTAACCGAAAAGTCTTGAAATATAGCTCATAGGAGTATCATACACTTTGTAATTAGTTCCAGGACTTTTCTCATAAAGTTGCGGAGTCACACCTGCTGTGAACAAAATGCCATCCTCAACCGTTGAAGTGGTCCAAAGTGATCCACACAGAAAACTCTCCCTCTGAATAAAGTTGACGATATGTAAAACATCGGCTGAAGGATCTCCCGCATGGGCGGCACTTACAGAAATCTCCTGTTTTGGTTGTAAACTTAACTTATTAATTGGTTCGGAGATTTCTGAAGACGACAAAGTGTGAAACGCAACATTCTTCATGGGCTCTACATCCTTCACGTTGGGCACATTGGTAAAGCCAAACATCGAGGCGATTCCACTTACAGCCCCTGCTGCCATTTCGGTTGCTTTAGCGAAAGGGCCTATAACAGGAATATCTGTCAGCCTCTTGGCAACATTAGCTACCGTAGATGCAGGTCCTGAAATTTGACCATTTCCAACATAATCTTTCTTCGACTGTAGCACGCCCTTAGCTGTTAAGCCCGTAAGCTCAACATCCGTAGCCCATGCATAAGTCACTATATTAACTCCTGCTGTGGTAACTCCATTAGCTGATCGTAGCGCCGCAAATTGTGTGAAATCAATTTTACCCATCTTATCAACATCTAAAGTAGTCGTAGTGTCCATAAAATTTTTGTAAAACAAAAAAGGTAACTCCATAACTGCTGTGGATGTTGTTTGCGGATCAAGCCACACGTGTGGTTTTTGGGATTGTAACACCTGGAAGCCAGCGGCATAACCCAAAGTGGACCCTGTTGTATCTTTGATATAATCACACAAGGGCGTGTAAAAAGCTCCTATACTTCCATAATAAAACTGACTGGCATTAATGGTAAACTTAAGATGTAGTTTACACCTAATATAACCAAAGCCTTCCAGTTTGTTTTTGATTGAAGGGGTGTTGAAATAGAGAAGCCAAGGACGTATTGTGGCAATGTTCCCAGCGCCTAAATTCTCAGTCCAGGTGAATGTGTTGATTTTGGTTGGGCGAGATAAATAATCTGACAAATATGCGTTAGTTAATAAACTATCGGCTGTCGGATCATGTTTCACGCCTAACATCAAAACTTCTGGCTCTGTCTCATTTACGAATTGTGTTTGTTGACTGGTGCTGCTTTCTGAGCCCTCAGTCGCAGGGTGCTCAGATTGTATCGCATTCATTTGTTCATTTGTTTTGCTAAGGTGGTAATTTTCGTGCAATGAGGAAACCTTATTCCTCAAAGCCTTACAGTTCTCTTTTGTATCAAGCTCCATACTTCCGTAAATACGGATTTCGGGGAACGCCCTAGCATGATACCCACAAGGATCCACTCTCTCTAAACTATTGAGATCTGACTTTTGTGTTGAGCAGTAACTATCCAAGTGGAGACTCTTTTGGCTTTGCAGACCTGTGTCATAGGCCTCGATCTTTGATCTCCAGAAGCGCCGTTTATAAGCGGCGTAATCTAGAGACGGGTATTCTAACATCTGCAATTGCAGAGACTCACTTTTAGGTAAATCATCTATAAATTGCTTAAACTCATCAAACGCTTCCTCCCCGTAGAAAAACATCTCACTCATCGCTGAACAAATAGCCATAGCTAATTGTGTGGAACGCATAACAGACTTAGACTTCGTTTGGATGGTTATCATTTTCACAATAGAGTTAAACTCCAATCTCCCGACATGTAAACCAAGACCAACGTCATACGTAAAAGTTCTTTTTAAAAAAGAAACTTCGTACAATGAAATGTATGGTCTTGAAGCAGCACTCTTATCAGCCATAGTATAACCTAATCCCAGACCCTCCAAAACACTCTGAATTTGGGTATGATGGTAATTTGGTCTCTCAGGCGAAACACACAGCACATGGTCATCGCCAAGAATAATGCCAACGACAAAATCGAAGAACGTTTTCAAATCATAACCAGCCTTCGCATAGGCATACATGAGATAAAAAATGTTCATAATAATGTTGAAAATTGTCGTAAGTTGATGTCCTGAAACCTCACCACCTATGAGAGTGATAAGCATTCCAAAGAAATCAACGGTTGGATTCATAAGTTCATATTTCAAAACCTCCATCATCAGCCTCATCTCATCTGAAAAATTGCCGGAGGCGAAACAAACTCTATTCACTGCGTCCATCACGTAATATAAAACTAACATTTTAACACGCTTGTCGTAATACACGTGATCACCTGCTATAGCTGTGTTCAACCCAAATTTGGATAAAATTTGAAAGACGTCCTCCCACTCGGGCGACGTCGTATTGAGCCCAACAGCAGACCAAAAAACCTCTCTGTTGCGTTGAACAACCCTAGCAAAGCCAAGGTAAAACATTCTAACTATCACGAGAAGTTCAGCAGGGCAACTAAAAAATATCCTAGTCTTCCAAGCGTCGAGTTTTTTCTTGGATACAGGCTCATTCTTGAGATTGGCACTAAAAACTGCATGCAGTCTAATGCCCTCTCGTAAAGTTTGCATCCATTCATAAATCCTTGCTTCGACCTCATCCGTAAAACGCACACCGTCTGGCCAAAAGTCATTCTCAAGAGGTATCAAGAATTTTTTCTTGGTCTTAAAATAAGGAAAACCCATACTTGTACTACGCTTGATACCGTCGACGTAAGCCATTCCAGGAACACCATTCACAGCCACGTCAATATTGCAAACATCAATTAACTCTAACTCATCTTTTGGTAACTTAGACAATATGTGATCAACCCAGACATTAGATATTTCTTGCAGCAAATCTTCCTCCATAAACTTGACTGGCTGCAAAAACTCTGCTAAGCCAGTTTGTTGGGCTCGCCATGAATCCATAACAGGAGGAAACAGGCGACGCTCAAGAAAAGTTCCACACAAGGTTTTCCCATAAATGTGCTCTGCGAACTCGGTGTCTACCACTGAGTGTTGTGGCCTGCACCTAAAATATTTCAACTCACCGTGATAAATCAAATGGCCATCGTCGTGAAAATCAATATACGATTTAGGTGATTTATACAGCTCGATATCCATAATTGGAATCTTGCCATGTTGCACAACCATAGGTCTGGAAAAATGCAAGAAATCTTCATGCGAAAACTTAGCAGCAAAAACAGTGTAAGGTTCATCGAGTATGACGTGATAACCAACAATAACGGGACCATATCCAGTCAATGCGACTAGTGGAGAACCACAGTCACCGACTTCTGTCTGCTCCCTCACTGTTCCAGTGAAGCAATCCATGTCAAAAAAGAATCCTTGGATATGTCGAGTCGTGTGAGCTTTCTTTATATTTAAAACTTGAAGTTTCTTAAGAGAGCCATCACGTTGTTTGATCAGATAAAAACCATCATATACACCATTATAAGAATTGCGAATAAAATTTCGCGATATGTCACTAAACAGCGCTGGTAAATTGCGAGTTCGAACAATCGCTATGTCTCTATCTGGTATACGTTCAATTTGGTCTTGTTTTATCAAGAAAGTTATTTTTGGGGAAACTAAATGATTTCTTCCGAGGTAGACGGTAAATGGCAAATCAATGCCCATTGGTAATGAATGGCTGTTTGTAAGAAAATGCTCATTCGACAATACTGTTAAAACTCCAGCATATTTCCAGTTTCCACCAACAGTGGGCTCCAAAGTTTCAAAAACGAGGCAATTTCTAGCTATTTTCTTCTCAAAGCCAACAAGATCACGACACATTTCAGGAACAAAATCCTCAGTAGTTACAGCTCTATCCTCAACGGCCCAACAATTAACTTTATTATCACCTGGAGCAGGCCTTGGGACATTACCAAAATTCCGTAAAACTTGGATTTTGCCCTGCACCTCCTCCTGGTGTTTTTGCTGTTCTTCCATATGTTGCAGTTGTTGTAAAAATCTCTCATTGTAATCTAAATCACACGAGTCGACCACACTATTCGCAGTTACATCACCACACTCCGAAGGGAAGTGTGCAATATCTTCTGTTAAAGGTTCTTCTTCCGTTTGGAAAAATCTCTTTCTAAAAGTGTAAGCAACTGCAGCTGCTGAACCAAGACTTAAAAACGCAAGAGCGCATCTAATATAAGTATTGCAACCACCTAGAGAAGTATCTATAGAAGCACCCAGCTTCTTAACGAAAAAGAGCTGATTATCAGAACGTACCAAACAAGGTCTCAAAAAGACTTTTGCAGCACGTCTAACACAATGAAAGCCACCGAAATAACGGCAAGTGCTCCTAAAGAAAGCGCTGTAAAAATATAGTGAAACCAAGAATTTAAAAATTCTATCCATGACAGAATTGATAACCCAAAAAGTCTCATTATTAACATTTTCACTGATCCAAGAATCGGTTAAATCCATTATTGCTTCTATCTCACTATGGCCATTACAGTATTCAACGAAGTTGTGAAAATCACGTATTATACTATCATTAGGCCAACCGTCAGTAAGAAGCACAGGTAAGATCTGGTAAGCGTAATACTCACGATGTAGTGGGTCTACTTTCACATTATTCATCTTAGCTATAAAGGCTTTAGACATATTTACAGTATAGGCCCTTCTATCCCCACAGACGCCATTATAAACGCTCCAAGGTCTTGTTTTCTCACTGACGAGTTTAAACAAGTCGTCAGAACCATGAAATTGAACAAACTCTTTCAAAAACTCATCACTCGTTTTCCCTGGAGGAACCTTCTGCTCAGAAGTTTTTGAAGTTTCATCAATGTCTCGATCAGCAACCCAGACTCTTTTTCCAGCAATTTCACGTAAACCTTGAACAACACTAGTTTCACATGAGCAAAACTCTATTGTGGTGCTACATTTAGGACAAAGAACGATTTCACGTCCAGTTGTGCGTTGTATGAAATTATCTTGTTCGGCACAATGAGCATCGCTCACTCCTTTCCACCACTCAAGAAACTCTTTCATGTTTGGTATAGTCAAGAAATGCTCATATTTCCCTGTCATATTGGTTCCCCTAACAACCCTTGATATTTTGAAATACCAAAGATCATCGAAACCATTTACTTTAGGCACTTTAGCAGAATCCAAAGACACTCCATCTTCTTTACAGAACTCTGGTCTAACCACTGGTTCTACACGATGTGGTAAACGGCGCATGACAGCGTATGACGCTGAAAAGTAAAGCGGTATGTTGAGATCATGGACGTTAGAAGAAACCATTGTTAAATCATTCAACATAGGAGTCATGCCCTTTTCTTCAACAGCTGCTTGGGGTGGGTTCCACGGAATGACATTTTGAACTCGAATAATCATGCTAGTGGTCTTGTCTACACCTTGTATTTTGGCAGGATTTTGCATAGCTGCATCATCTATAATGATAGTGTGCATGTAGGATTTAAAATTGGTCAAGTACTCAGACTCAGAAACTATAGAAAAACAAAATCCTTTATCTGGGTTGCGACCTCTGATGAGAGCGTCGTATTTAAAAATAATGTCCATGACAGAAGATTTACCAATATTAGACTCACCAAAAATGATAACTCCAAGTGGCATTCTCCTAATGGCCAAGGAAGCTGTGACGCTCAAAAATCGCATCTCTATTGCAGTAAGTTCATTCAACATACTGTGAAAAAATCTACCTTCAGGTGATGCTATCTTCATATATTTAACTAGACTCTTACCTTCGGCAATACCAGTACTCAAATCACTTAAATAAGTGTGGACATCCAATCCAACAGCACCTGGATTTGCTAAAAATTCAGAATCAAGTTTGAGCTTCTTAGCTTTAAGAGACCAAACTGATAAACTGTCACCATCTATGAAAAAATGTTCAATATCTCCTGTCAGCATAACTTGCCTACCCTGTTTAAGCACAAAAATAATTAACGAGGCAGTAGCATCCAAAAAAGTGAAACAGTGCAACAAGTTAGGTCTAACTTTCTTCTTCTCTATCTTGTCAAACAACTCTGAATCAACCTCTATACCAAGCTTGTGATAAACACAATGCATGATAAGATGGTTAAAAAATTTTTTAAGTCTCCGAGAAAGTTCAGTATCACGACAACGCGAATAGTTATCATACACATCAGAAAGAACATTGATCCAATGGCCATCACTCTGAAGAGAGAAAGCTGATTGAAATTCTCGAATGAACATGTTACAAATATCTTTTGCGAAGTAAACATTCGAACGCCCCGTAACGGAACGTATAAAAGCACCAGCACAGACAGCGCCCTCAGTAGAACTCCGCGCCTTTTTAAGCTGGTAAATCAGACAACAAATGTCTTCTATTAGCTTAACAAAAGGTTCAAATTCCTCGGGTTCAGAAAAAGCTGACTCGAAAGTCTTGCTCGACTGTAAGCTAGCACTTCTCAATTCAAACGCGTCCAAAGATGGGAAGGGTTTAACATCATCACTCTCAGAATCGGTAGAATCATCAGTGAAGAGATCCCAATAAGCAGCATCATACTGCACATTCTCAACAATATCAAGTTTGAAGAAGCACCTCTCTCTCATTCGATAAAACTCGAATGATTGACGAGGATTAACCTCTTCATCTTGATAATACAGCCTGAAAGTATCCTTCCAGGACTTATAGCACTTCTTAAAGACCTCTTGTAAGGTTCTCGCGTCAAAGTACAGTGTGGTTCCAAAACCGTCATCAACAGTGACTCTTCGGTAAGGAACCCTAACCCTCTCTCTTAAAACCCAGTCGTTATCAAAACGACTATTGGGCTGCGGTACGAGAGGCAAATACCGACTTGAGCAGACACAGCGAGTGTTAGAGCACACACAGGTGTTAACACGGTCATCACGTAAATCATTGTAATTCTCGTTCATGTTGTCGTCGTATCTGGCTCTTAAATGGCACTACCCAGTTCCCGGGACCTGGGGTCATCCCCCTACGGTTCAGGCTAAACCACCCAGTTTTTGGACTTTTACCAAACTGGGAAAATAAATCTACAACTACGCACTAATGCTCAAAGTATGAGAAACATCCAACATGTTGGCTAAACACAAACTATCAAAACCGCTACATCGCGTTAACACTAACCACAGCCCCGCAGGACTGCGTCTGTTTATCGTAAATAGTGTATATAGTGAATTGTTTGGACCATGTTGAACTATAACATAAGTTGACGGCCATGTGCACGAGCCTGAGGCGAAGGCACACACAACACACAAAAGTGTTTCATCACAGATTGTTTTCTGGATTACAAATATGGTGCAAAAACGCAAGCACCTTTTTTAAAATTTTGTCCATTTTTATATATTTTTATGTTTAAAATTAAAGGACGTCGAAATAAAATGTGAACAAACATAAAAACTTCACACAATGTTACGTAGGGATCATTAGGAGTGGTGCAAGCTCCTTCACCTTATCGACTATAAGCACCAAAAAGGTTTCCTGTCTTTCCAAGTGTCAATGTCTTTCCATTAGTCGGGTTAAAATCTTGTATAAATCGCTAGTGAGTCGGTCATCGAGCTACTCACAAGGGATAAAATCACTCTTAAAGCAAATAGCTCGGTGGTGTTAAACACTCAGCTAACTAAAAGGTAATCAAGTGATAACAAGATCGACAGCTACCACACTGTCTATATATAGGCCTTTCGGCCGGGCACTTTCGCCCTTCCATAAAACACAACGCATAAATGCG
>Ga0115592_1189744_pt1 | contig 9026 bp, 3 predicted proteins | sample Plaics_5_FD_89914 | JGI IMG/M metagenome (GOLD analysis project Ga0115592, IMG submission 89914) | Wetland microbial communities from Old Woman Creek Reserve in Ohio, USA - Plant_11_14_B (Metagenome Metatranscriptome) | ecosystem: Environmental > Aquatic > Freshwater > Wetlands > Sediment ... | reverse complement strand
CGGTTCCGTGCAGAAACCACACCACTCGCGACAAGTGATGCGAAACAACTGCTGCTGTCCGCCTGCAAAACAGGGAAGACGAACGTCTATCAAACAGGACGCAACCAAGACATTTAAAAATTTGCCGGCTAACAAGCCAACAATAATGACTTGTCATACAGTGCATACGCACACTGCGAGCTGACGACCGACACGTCAGACTTTTCAACACTGCTGCTTATAAAGCGTACACAACAGTGCGCCACCATCTCTCGACCAGAAGATAAGGTGAAATAATGTGCAATTCAAAATCCAGAACTGCACCTGGCCAACACAAATAGTATTTATGTTATAGTACCCAAAGTGGGATTGAAACGGAAAGGGGGAAAACCCTGGAACCAATGGAAATAAGTATCATCCGCCGCGGATGCAAACCTATGCACTATCAATTTTGCAGATGAAGCCGCCTGTGAACTCAACAGCACACGGATCCGGGTCAAATAGTTTGACTCCGAGTAAGGATTCCCTACATTAGGACCCAAAGTATCCACACTACGTGCGGCTCTAAATTTAAGATCCGTATCAGGAGGAGATTCAATAGTGAAATAATTTTTCTGATATGGTACAAACAATGCAGAGCCCTTTGTAGTAGACTCTGGACAGGCTGCGAGGAAAGCCTGTGTCGCAAGACCAGTGGTAGCTCCTAAAGTAGCAGTAACACTGGACACCTCAACAGAACCCTTAGTAGTACGCCCAACTATAGCACTAGAAACAGCTTGAGGCTGAGTTAGTGTAAACACATTCCGAACCCCACCCGTAACACCAGCATACCCAAACTGGACATAAGAAAGCATTGGGGTGGCACCAGGCCACACCTTAGCAGTTGTGGAATTTGTAACAAAGGACGCACTAGGCAAACCCCTGTAAAGGGGAAAGGAGGAAAGAACGAGAGTCCACAAAGCATCTGCAACAAAAGTAGCTGGGGCGGCATAAGATCCAACATAATTGTACCTTTTAACCAATGCAGCCAATGAAGCAATCTTTTCTCCAAAATGTACCATGTAGGTATCGTCCGATGGCATAGTGCATTCCATTAAGGATTCAGGATTAGGGTTGGTGGGATCAATATCAGATATGTCATTGATTTCCTCAGAATGGGGAGTTAAAGCACCAGAAACTACAATAGTGGAATGAATATTATTGGGTAGTGCGAACTGGGCATCCTCCGTCATACTGACATAAATATTAACATAGATGCCATTGTCAACACCCACCGGCCCAGGAGATGTCAAATTATTCAACACAAACAGAGATATGGTACCATTGGAAGAGGCAGCGTATGGTTGGGCAGTGGCCAACCTAGTGGTGGCCATAACATTACCCCTCGTACCAGTGGAACCTATATTGGGGAGGAAATGTCTATCAGAAACATATGGCACATCTATGGTGACAACCTTTTCATCAGCTATATCGATAATACGAGTTAACTGAGTCAAAGTGTCAGGGGTAGAAAAACTATACTGGGGATCAAAAACTATTTTAACCCTACCCCTGTGCATAGCAGATGCCACAAATTCGAAGGTGTACCGCATAGTACCCCTCCAATAATCGAATGGCAATGATGCAAATGTGCATGGTGGCATATGAAGGTTGTTCTCAGTATCCACGGGTTTAATGTTCGGCTGGACAAATGCATTCCAAAGCAATTGGTCAGTAGAACGCGTGGTACTCCAAACAAATTGGGAAATGAAAGCAGGTTTAGAAGCTATACAACACAAATCTAATTCATCACCCAGATCCAATCCAAGCAATGACGGATTTTTATGTACATTAAGGTTTCTTTTAGAGTCTAAAGACAGTTTTGCACAATCCTCAGGAAGATCAGACGTGCTAATATCTCCCGTATATTGAACTTCTACCTTGTCATGCTTTGATACAACCTCACGAGTGAGCCCGAATGCAGAAGCAATTGATGATACACCAGAGGCAACTTTCTGCACACGTTTAGCTACACCACCAACCATAGGCATATAAGCCAATTTGCCCGCTGCATTGGCTATAGCAGTGGATGGACCCGAAACAACACCCATTTCCTCTGACTGTGGCACAATATCAACAGGATCAACCATTGTAGGTGCAGCTAACTTGACATTATCACTCCAAGCAAACACAGATAAAGTAATGGCATCTGTAGAACCATTTATGTGTTTGAGTGGAGCCATCTGGCCTATAACCATCTGGCCCAACTTCTTATATTCACACTTAGGTACAGACACAGCATCATATATCCAGTAAAAAGGTAAACGCATTTCCATAACAGCACTAGAAGCTGGATCTATCTTTACATGCAGTTTTTCAGACATATCACCACAATACTCCTGCGACCATGATATGGCCCCAGGAAAGGTTACATCGTCAAACTCAAATAAGGGTAGATAAGCTGCTAAAAGACGGCCATAATAAAACGGATTACCATTAATGATAAACCGCAAACACAAATCAGCGGTCATTACATTATAATTCGAAGTACGATTAATGATCCTAGGATGACCAAAAAACTGATCCCAAGGATTAAACCGAGTAGCAGTAAGTTCTGTACCCGGGGCCCATGAAGTACTGTATATCTCGACTGGACGCTTAAAGAAATCAGATAAGGGATACTCACCTGACTGCAAATTTGACGAGATCGTTGATGGTACACTTGTAAGCCCAGCGCCGGATGTGGACGCACGATCGGTGAAATCGACCGTTTGGGACGAAGTCGTGTCCATTTTAAAATTTGAAAAAGGAGTTTGCGCGGCTAAAATATGATGTACATGGTTATAGCCATAACATATACAGAATCGGTGTTTGTTGTGTGGAAACACTATGTATAAATATACATACAATAATCCTCGCTATGCAAGCCTAATTTATATACAAGCACACGGTTCAAAGCTATTATACAAACTGGTAACCAATACATAACGAACCCTTTTAACGAACCGGCGCGGGTAACGCCGACTAGGACGCATGTGGCCTAATCACATTGCTATTCACAAAGAGAATAACTATTTACAAATTATTTATAAATTACTCAAACGCAAACCTGACCACTGTGTTACCACAGCTGGCCAGGAAGCGCTGAGCAGCTTCTTCATAGCTCGGGAATGACGCCTTTGTTAAATGCCACTCCTTTCTATCACATACAGCCATCAACCAACCACGCATCTCCGTATAAAAGCCACTACCATGATGGAATGACTCAGCCAGAGCTGTCTTCATGGCATCTCGAGCTACATCTATCTTGGATATACCAGCAGCGGGAACCATATGTACATGCAACATTTTATATATTGAAGATACATCAAGGGGTGCTAAATACATACCCAAACTTGGATCCCAATTAAACTTACGCTTAAGAAAAGATATCTCTTCTATTGGCAAATATGGTATAGACTCAGAATCTTTATCAGCCATGGTATACTTAATGCCCCATTCTTGGAGCTTAACGCTAATGGATGTATGATTAAAGCCTGGAACATCATCGCTAACAGACAAAACATTATCATCTCCGTATGTTATAATATTAACATTACTAAAGAAATCTTTATCTGGCTCTAGTTCCATAAACACACAACACATGCGCACAACATTAACAATACTATTAACGTATACAGTTAAGCCATGACCAGATGGCATACCGGAAGTCGTTTCAATAAATGAGCCATTGTGCTCTAATATAGCAAAAGCGACATCAGTAGCAATACCAATCATAATAGCTATGTCTCGATCAGAAAAAGCTATAGGAAGACCCATAGCTAGCCTACGATTGTTAACACAACGAGCTACCTCCACTAATACAGAGAATGCCCTCAAAATTTCTTCGGCCATCATGGATTTATCATATTTACTATAATCACCAGCAATACATTTTTTGTATTTGCCAATAAATCTTGCCATTTTGGTCCAGTCCTCACCAAAAGGATTAACACCAACACAACAACTAGTAACATCTATAACACCAGTGAATGATGCCACAAGGGCTAAGTAATACTTGCGCATAACAAACAGAAAAGCAGCTGGGCTACCGTTCATAACCCTCACCTTCTTCGACCCCAACTTAGTGGGTTCATCTTTTAAATTACACCTAAAAATAGGGCAGCAGCTTTCCCCACTGGCTAATTTGTTCTCTACATCTATGACCTCCTTGCGGAGCTTGTCACTAAATACAAAAGGTGCAGTAACGCCATTATAAACATCACTATATGCATCAAGGAAACTAGTTTTGGGTGTATTATGTGGCCACCCCATGCTAGTGGACTTATTCACTGCATTTATAAATGGATGACCATCATATCCTGATATGTTAATAATCTCAGGTAAAACCCCTATCTCCATGACTTGACCTTTTGACAATGTACCAACAAAATCAACAATATGATTAGATACATAGTCGAAAGCATTACGTAAAAGCATAGGGGGTATGTCTACACGTAGAGATAGTGCTTCTATATCAGTTGACCACGGAAACTGCGAATTCATACCCATAGGCTTACCATGAGATATCTCTATACCACTGACCGCAGCAAAATCGTCTGATATAACAGACTTAATCACCTGGGATCTAAAAGTTCTAGTTCCCTTGCTGTGATCACCTATATGCCAAATTGAATTTGAATTGGGAACAAATCTAAGTGGCGAACGAAGGTGGGGGGGCTTAACTCCATCAAATTCCACTTCGTTAGATATACATCTAGAATGTGGACAAATCCCACCAGTGTGCGAGGACAAATTTTTCACAGCCTCACTAATCATTGACTTAGTTACAACTTGGCCCAAACCAGTTACGGAACTTAATCCGATACCGGCATTATGGAAACCCAAAATGACACCTTCTGGGGCTATGATGGGGAATACACAATCCCCAACCCTAGTGGTCAAATCATACCGCAGAGACTTAACTCTACTAGTATTGTCAGTAACAACATCTACACAATCGACTTTCACAAGACGAGGGGACAGAATATTATCACGAGGCTGCCAAGCAACCGCATCGCGCCCACTAAAATAATTAACAGATTCTGGCAAAAACTTTTTGGTATCGGGACACAACGGTAGCTGGAAAATAGAAAGTAAGCACAAATCTAAATCACTAATTTGTACAAGCGAACTAATCCTACGCACATTGCTCTGTCCACTAATAGTAAAGCCACATGCTTTTTTAAACATATGGTGTGCACCTATCCAATGGCTACCCCCTATAGGGAAAATCCAGCCACTAGATTTAGTGTCATCAACATTATGTACAATTATGTGATACGAATTGGGTATACAACTTTTAACTATGTCCCTTTCATATGTGACCGAAGTGGACAACTTGTGTTGTCTCACAAACGCATCATGATCCTTAATACTGGTCCAAACATTGGTCCCAATATTGCGCTTTTGAAAGACCACAGTTCCTTGTTCAAATGGGGCTTGGTCTCTAGTTGGCGCCGTGACAGCATGTTCAACAATGTCTTCCTCCGACGACTTCTTACGCTTACGTTTACCCTTATGCTTATGCGCTGAACTGCTAAAATAACCAAAAATCCTAAGGGCTATGCACATTGTTGCGAGGCCAGTCATAATGACGGTGACCTTTTTGATCTCCTGCTTATATTTATCACATGTACGAATAACCTGGCTATAAGTCCTATTGAACTTGTAACCAAATAATGATATAAAACCAATGACATTAACTGCGCACATATACAGACCACCCACAACAACAAATAAGGTTGTAAATGGAAACAACATAGACCACACGGCAAAAACACCAGCAGATGCTGTGTTGACACAAATCATAAAATTACGAATAGATGGACAATAAAGAACACCCACGTAACTGATGACAACCCTTTGATACAAACCCTTAGCAACGCGCCTCACAGCGCGTGGCAAAACATGAGGAACAATATCAACAGGAGGGGCAACACACCACTTACACAAATGAGGGTTAATGTGGTGCTCACAAGGAACGAAATCAGGTTTCTGAATCAATTGTGCTTGAAGCTTATTCTCCCTCTCAAAGTGAGCTTTGGATTTACTAACCAAGAAATAACTCAATTGGGAAAAATCTATATTCTTGAGTTCCACTGGATCCGAAGAATCTGGAAACACATGCTTCGCAGTGATATAAGTATAAGTGTTGTGCTTAAGAGCAGTAGGAATTTCTACATCAAAAACCCAAGGACTAAAATCATATATACCTGCAAGCTTAGTAGCATCAACAACGCCTTCAGTGCTCTTATACTCAGGTTTTAAATACATGGTTATAGTATAAGGAAATCTACGAATGATAGAAAATGGGTGCACAGAATACGCATGGGCCTGAAGATCTTTTATATTAGTAGATACACCTACAATCCACGGCCTCAACATAATCTTACCTTTGTCCTGCGCCTCAGCTTTCAAAGCTGTACGAGGTACAGAATTTATACACGATATGATCATATCTGCTTGCGACCCATCATCTTTATCAGCTCTAGCATTCATTGCATCATCTATAGTATATATACGGTGATATTGCTTGAGAGTAGACATATACTTATCATTATTATCAATAACAACCCGAAATTTAGGGTCAGAATCTAAATCATTGGCTTTACACAATTGTGTGTACAATTGATTAAGTATAGTGGTCTTACCAACACCTGCTTCACCAAATATTAAAAATGAGAAAGGTGTTGGACGCCTATCCATAGAAGCCAAATGATTGGCAACATCTCTCTTAAGGCGCATGAGCGTATATTTAGATTTTGCATACACAGCGGCTGCAAATCTATCTTGTGTAGAACTAGCGGAATTGGTGCATGCCTCCTCTGTCTCACCGAGCTCTAACAAATATTTATCTTCTGTTATGCCATGAGTGGGGAGGGTTTCAGCAACAAAATCGGGATAATACAAATTTAGCCAATTGACCCTATCTTCTAGAGTCTTAGGACTAATACCTGTAAACAATTTCTTTAGGGATTTACCTTCGAATAGGCCTTTTACAACGCGTAAACATTCAGATATAACCCCCATAATCACCTCCGCTAAACTAATGCAGGACCATTCACGATTACAAACCTTTTGAAACACATGTTTCATCATGTCGCTATCTATCTTGGGAATCATACGGGATATGGCCAGAGTTGTAACTGCTGAAAATACAGCAATAAATCTCTTACCTATGGTGTCATTTATACCTGTAAATGACTTAAGTAACTTTACAAAATACCAACCACCCTCATCATCCGCCTGCGGTATTATGCCGGGTGTATCAACAAGATATAAACCAGCACTATATAACAATTTGGACAATGAGTTCTGTGCGGACAGAGATTTGGCTATGTGTGCGATTGCTAAGACTACATCTGCTTTTTTACTTGCATTAAGCATTCCAAATGTGAACAACGTGAAATCTTCCACTGTAGATACAAGGGAGTCACCAAACAGCGACTCACTACCTTTAAACACTATAGATACAAAGTGCCGTATCGATGGCACAGAAGTCAAGGGATCAAAATCCCCACTGAACAACTGGAAGACGTCGTCCATATCGCGATCACTCATTCCGGAAGTAGATGCGGTATCTGCTCCGAAAAAGTTCTCCATGATGATAATACGAGTGATGAAGGCAGACTAGTCGTCTGCCTTTCATCACCCGTTGTGTTGCCACAACGAATGAAGAAAGGCACGCACACAGCTTACTCCGTCAATAAAGACTTTCAGCCACTGTATAAATACAGTGTATACCACAAAGTGGCAGCAGAATGGGAATACTCACCTAGATGATTGACCAAATGCCAAAAGTGTCGAAAATGGGAAACCAACTGATGATCACCAAACTGCAAAATGTGAGCGTTAACAGACGCAAGGGCTGCAAAACCCTCGCTATGAAAATGCTGGCGGAAACTTTTATTTGGCGCCGCCGACCCCCCTGGACTCATTAGCCAGGAAATCCCGGAATTCCTTCACGGGGAGGGCATACTTTCATGCTGTCAGCTTCGATTAAGCGTAGTTCTGGCAAATAATGCCTGATCAGTAATTTCCTCAAACCCAAGAAAAAGATTTTTATTATTTATTTTATATTTTTTATTTGTTTTTCATTATCCTTTATTACTTGAATAAAAATGGAAAAAGGGAAAAGAGGGACTGTACGATATGAAATAATCGAAGTTGGGCAGACCAGCATTGGTTTAGGACATAGCCTATATGCTGCCTTATGGCAGTTATTATGGGTTTAAAACCCTTAATATGGCTGGGTTTTACCCCAGCTAGGAGCTGTATGTAGAACAGCATGGCGGGGGCGTGAGCCCCCCAACCGGGTATATCGAACCCCACCGAATAGGATCTAACGCAACTGTGACGAAGTTGATACGGGCAAAAGCCAATGAACCTTTCAATGCAAGGCGAAGCATCCAGGTGAACCTCAACCTGGAAAGGTGGAATTAACGTATTCCAACGCGACTATGTGGAAGCCGAAACCGAGCTATGTGGATAACTCACAAACCTCCATTTTACGCCTGGAAAGGCGGGGCTTTATGTGGTAAAGCCTAAACCCCTACTTTACGCCTAGGAAGGCGTGGACGTTTTATGGAAAACATCAAAACCCCTACTTTATGCCTAGGAAGGCATGGACGTTTTGTGGGAAACACCAAAACCCCTACTTTACGCCTAGGAGGGCGTGGACGTTTTATGGAAAACATCAAAACCCCTACTTTACGCCTAGGAGGGCGTGGACGTTTTATGGAAAACATCAAAACCCCTATTTTATGCCTAGGAAGGCATCAGCTTTATATGGAAAAAGCCTAAACCGTGCTTTTATGGAAAAGACCAATAACCTCCAATTTAAAGTCTGGAACGACCTACAATGTTCTTATGGCAAAACATTGAGGAAAACCCACCAAATCGATAGGTGTCTCGGCACTTTTAGGTGGTGCTTAACCTGCTTCATAATGGAAGCAAACATGAAGAGAGTGACCTGTTAAGGTACGAGCCTTCAACTCGCGAAAAAGAGAACTGCAATAATATGCAGT
>Ga0115592_1051886_pt1 | contig 9048 bp, 2 predicted proteins | sample Plaics_5_FD_89914 | JGI IMG/M metagenome (GOLD analysis project Ga0115592, IMG submission 89914) | Wetland microbial communities from Old Woman Creek Reserve in Ohio, USA - Plant_11_14_B (Metagenome Metatranscriptome) | ecosystem: Environmental > Aquatic > Freshwater > Wetlands > Sediment ... | reverse complement strand
TGTAATAACACGTTCTTTTGACTTCGTCTACATGGCGTCGTAATCCGCTTAGAGTTTCGCTCGAAGCAACAGTAAAACTTTGGTCTTAATGCCCGTTATATAAACCTTCGCCGGTCGGGCTACGCGTTGCAAGTTGGGACACTTCCCTCTTGTTGTCGGACGAAAAGCCATGTACAAACACGTGAAAACAGAGTTGTACAGAGGACGCCCCGAGAAAAATGGGACTCGGGCTGCGGTTGCAACACTCGTGGTTGTCTCCGTCGTTCAGAAAACCTACTCCCTAAACCTTATATAAAATGAAAAACAAAGAAAACAAAACAATTATAGGCCTTTAACTAGGAATAGTGGCCCCTGTAAAAGTTGTTGGACAACTGCATTTACTTGTACAAAGTTGTGTATTTCCTGTAAGAGCTTGAGGAAAGCATCGTCACATTTGTGACAGATTTTTGCCGTAGCAAGATCAAACAATTATGGAAAAGTACAATACTTTATTTAGTCTAGGTTCTAGCACTTCTGAGAAAGGTGCGAAAATCCTTAGCCAACCGACCACCTCCCACGGGAGCAATGGAAGCTTGGCACAAATTATTTCTCAAAAACTCTTCGCTGATTTGCAAAAATTAGTGGAGATGTTCAGGGAGTACTCCGTGCTCCTTGACTTGCGTGAAGATTTCGAAGCACAGGTACAAGGCTTTGAGATCCGGGAACAAATGAAAAGCATGAGAGTGTTTCACAGAATGACTAACAGTGATATTATTGACCGATTGCCTAGTGATATTAAAGCAATGTGCGAAAGTGTATTACATAAGTCCTTTGTGAGATATGACTCAGCTTGGCTGAAGCCTAATGGAAATTTCAAACCAAAGGGTTTCAAGACGTCTCCCGAACAACACAGGATCAGCAAACAACGGCGAGTTGTTCAACTTTCGCGGCAACAACAAAGGAAGTTGAAACGCTCGTTGTTTGGTGTTGGACCTGATTTGGAGTACCAAATGATGAAGCCTGACATTGTGAAGAAAACAGAATCTTGTATTGAAGAAGTCTCAGGATTAGTTGGCAGCTTGGATAAGCTAATCAACACTCCTGTGCCTATTGAGGCTCAAACTGTTCCTTTACAAGACGCAGTCGCAAACATCGTTGGTCAAATAGCATCCATTGCGAACACTACTGGAAAAGGAGTGTCTGATTTATCGATTGCAGTCGAATCATTAGTCGACAAGTTTGCCGGACAAGGTGACCGCAAGGAAGCCATTCAGGCAATGGTCGATAATATATGCAATCAGTATGCGAGTGCAAAAGAGTCTGCTTTTGGCTTGCGTGATGAGTTTACAGCCACTGTGGATATGATAAAACGGTGGTTGTATGTCGTAGGTGATGGAATGGCATTGATGTGTTTCGTGTATTGTGGAGCCGCCTATGCCTGGACTCGCAGCCCAGCCTATGCTATGGTTGGAGCAGCAGTCGGAATTTACTTGGCTTATAGAAATCAGGTTACCCTGAGTTCTGTATTCAAGGGCATACGAGAATACTTCAATCCGTCAAAAGTGGAGAAACAAATTGGTGCGTCTTCCATTTATTCATTCGTGAATTTACTTTTCGCTGTGTGTCACATTTCCACAGCTGACAAAGGAAGGATGGATAAATTAGCTTCTTTCCTGTCAACGTCTGATAGGAGAACTAGCACGCTTGAGGCTACGTTTGCATGGTGTAAAGATGTTGCTCTGTATTTGTACAACATCATTATGGGAAGTTTGGGACTTGAGAAGATTTATCAGTTTCAGACGGGCATAGCACCTGAGGCGGATTCCATATTTGTTGTGTATGAAAGGCTCCTGAAAGCAATTGATATAGGAGAATTTAAACACAATGAAACTACGTACAATGTATTGATGGATCTGTCAAAATCTTGTCAACAGTTTTTGCGTGCAACACATGAGAACTCAGCAAATCGTGCATTGCTCCGCGAGGTGTGGGGCGTGCAAACTTTTTGCACTCAGAAACGCAAAGAAATGGCTGATTCCCATTGGCAGCACATGGGATATCGACCAGAACCCGTATGCCTCGTGCTATTGGGTGAGCCAGGTGTGGGCAAGACGCAGTCCGTCGAGTTTATCACAGCCGATTTTTGTGGAAGAACATTACCTGAAACTGAAGTTGACCGTTTAGCAACAGAAGGAACTACCCCATTCGTTTATATTCGCCAAGATGAGAATGAATATTGGGAAGGTTATAGAAGTTCCCATGTGGTCACGGTCATTGATGATTTGGGTCAAAGAAGAACCAATGTTGGTGATGACGATGCATTCTTCAATTTGATTCGGGCAGTGAATAGTTTCCCGTATCAATTGCACATGGCGGAATTGACTAAGAAAGAGAACACTATGTTTCGGTCGAAGTTGGTCATATGCACAACGAACTTGATCAAGTTTGAACCAATTTCGTTAGTCTCTTCTGATGCTATTGCCAGGAGACTTCAATTTAAGTTCAAGGTGATGGTTCACAAGGCTTACGCCACACCTGAAGGTAGGATCGATGAAAAGAAATTACCTAAAGATGAGTTTGGCGTGCCTGTCTTTGATCCTGCCGTAGTGAACTATTACATTAGTGTCGACGACAAAGGTGATCCTATGGTCAGGGATGGGCGAACGTGCCATTCTTTTGATCAGCTCATGGATATGGTACAAGAACATGCTCAAATCAAGACTATGTTGCGTGATTCAAAGCAATTTAGGGTTAACAAATTGATAGAGCTACGCCTTCGTGAGCGAGGTCTAGGAAGAGCGCCAGCGAGTGAGTATGAAGTACCAATGGAACCAGTGGAACCTGAGTATCAAGCACACAACGAGAGATCGTCAGCGCCTAAAGATTACGTTGACTGGATAGAAAGATCCATCCGCACTTTTAAAGCGCAGACACCAGACGAACACATTTCTGAGAGTAATTTTACGCTCAACCAACTATTGAAGCGAAATTGGGACTATGAATTATTAGTCGCTAACTACGCTAGGTTTTATCATTTGGGTATGCTACATGATATGACTAAGATTGGCTTTCTTGAACTAGAAAGAAATTTGCTATCGCATGGTGAACTCTACAATTGGTGGCTTGACACTTTTGGTGCCAAGGTTGATTGGAAAACCAGAATGTGGGAAGCTATACAAACATTCTGTTCTCACACGCATAAAACGCTTGTCGTTGGCATAACCAAGGCAGTGAACTTTTTATCGAGCACATTTTCCGTAGCTATTGGGTTAATTGATAGTTTACTGGAAATGCTTGGACTTGATAAAGCCACTGTATTCTTTACACTTGGTTCGATTGGTGCAGTATGGGCCATTAGAAAATCATATGTAATGTTCAGCACGTCTGATCTTGATGAAATTGATGAAAACGACTTGAGCAATTCTCACGTGCAATATTATGATCAATTATTGGCACAATCTGGCAAGTTGAAGAAAGTTAAGCAACAACGTAAAGCCAACATTCTCAACAGACAGGGAAAGGAAGATACTAGTCCCGTTACTGAACGTTCAATAGCTGAATTGGTTAGGGACAATACGTATTCTATCTACCATTTTCGGTATACGCACGAAAAAGGGTTGAAATTTAGAGATGACGCAAAGCAACTGGAGTACATTACCTGTTGCAGGAAGCTAAAGGATTCTGGACAGACTAAAAGTGATGAAGTAATTCTCATAGGTTCAGGTATTTTTGTGGCTTCTCGTTATTTCTTAATGCCAACCCACTTCTCTGCGTATTTGGCGAATCTTGTCGCGGATGGTCCAGCGCAAGGGGATGATAAAGTAGTGTTGTTGCCGCATGGTCCTGGGAAAACAGCCATTGTGGTCAACATGTCTGATTTCAGAACGTGTTTTGTGGAGAAATCCTTACCAAAAGAAGATAACACATACATGACATCTGATAGGTCCCTTACGCATTTTGGGCGTCACGTTCCATTGCACAGAGACATCACTAAACATTTCGTTTCAGAGAAAGATAATCTTGATAATGGCTTGAGCGGATCTATGGATACGGTATCCGGAAACCATGAAACGAAAGTTTGTCTAGTTACGAAAGACAGGAAATTGTTCATTGCAGGAGATGATGTCAATGATCCTACTGTGCTTGAAGCTGGATTCGCATACAGAATGCCAACCCAACAAGGAGATTGTGGGCAACCCTTAATTATAGCTCGTGGTAAATCATCGAGAGCTTGCGTTGGAGGTATCCATGTCTCTGGTGTGCCTGCTAGAGAGATGGGTTTTGCTCAGAAAGTAACAAAGGAATGGCTGGAAGAGTTTGTATGGGAGCACAGTATGGAATATGGCACTGGTGTTCCCGAATTTACAGTGAACATGTTGAACGAGAATGAGAAATTGCGCAAACAAGGCAATTTTGACATGGTAGGTTTTGTGTTACAGCCGCATAGCCCTTATGGTAAGACCAAGCTGGAAAAGAGTGAAATTCATCCAGATGTTATACCTTCGTATGCTACTTCTTTGGAAAGACCTGCGGTGTTGATGCCTGGTCCAACTGGAGATCCTTATGAAAAGGCATTGTCAGCTTATTGCGGTAATGATGTGCTATGTTTTGGAAAAGAAATAGACATAGCGGTGTCTGTGTTCTCCAAGTACTTTAATAGATTCATTGATGGCGATCGCAGGATCCTCACTTTTGAAGAGTCTGTGAGGGGCATTGAAGGAGATCCGCATTTTGGGTCTATTAATAGGTCCTCTAGCGCTGGTTATCCATTCAATGTCTTTAACATCTCGAAGAAGGACATTTTTGGTCCCGAAGGTGAATTCAATTTGGAAACTGAATGGGCCATTGAATTGCGAGAGGAAGTGGAACGAACTATTGATCATGCAGTATTTGGCAAGCGTCGGTTTCATGTGTATTCAGATAATCTAAAGGATGAGAAATTACCACATGCGAAAGTTGATATTGGAAAAACGCGGCTTTTCTGTGGTGCTCCTTTAGCATACACATTAGCTTGTAGAATGGCATTTGGTGCTTTCATGAGTTACGTCCAGAGACACAGTTTTGAACTAGGCACGGCTATTGGCCTCAATCCGTATTCCCACGATTGGGATGCGGTAGCTCGAAAATTGATGGAGAAAGGTCATGGCTATTCGGATTGCAGATATGGCGCAGGTGATTATTCTCGTTTCGATGGCAGTGAAGTTGCGTACATCCATTGGAAAATTTTGGATGTTATCAACCAATGGTATGGCAATGACGAAGGTGGGAATCGCATTCGAACCATCTTATGGTTGGATCTGGTCAACTCACGCCATCATAAGGGGCTTACTATTTACGAATGGCGAGCAAGCTTACCGAGTGGTCATCCACTTACGTCTATAGTTAACTCAATGTACAATCATATTGCCATGAATTATTGCTATCTTAAACTTAGTATGGAAATCGAACCAGATATTTGTCCGTTAGATTTTTATGACCGAGTCTACTTGGTAGTGATGGGAGATGACAATTTGTTTGGGGTGACAGCCGAAACTACCTTTTTCAACGAAACAAGTATTTCGCGCCATATGAGTTCCCTGGGTCTCACATACACTAGCGATACGAAGAGTGGCACGAATGATAGTCTTAGAAGCCTGAGTGAAGTTACGTTCCTCAAGCGTCGATTTCGAGTAGAAAGAGACTTGAAGATGCCATATGTGTGGAATAAGTTTTGCGCTCCTTTGGATATGAACACAATATTGGAAACTCCTTTCTGGTACAAGAAGAGTATAGCCACTCCTGAAATGATCCTTAGGCAAAACTTAGAGACCAGTTTCAGGGAATTGTCTCTCCATGGCAGGGTAGTGTTTGAAGAATGGGTTCCCAAGATGATTGAAACTTACAAGCGTCGAAGATCAGCTAGCCCATATGATGAATTGGAGTACACCGATTTTGACTCAGCGCGCATTGCCGTGAGCGGTGAACAATTCATCTGGTAGTTGATTTCGCTTGTCCACCGTGTGGAGAAGGTTATTTTCCACCTTAGTTTGGAAGTGCCAAACAAATTTATATATTCACAATAGAATGCTTCCTCAATTGGTTACCTTGGTCTTCACTGTGTCACGAAGTGGAGTTCATTGCTTTGAGGATTGGAGCCCTTTCCTTTTTAGGATTACTTATCAGATGGGGCGGTTAGCAGCCAATATCAGATGTGACGAGCTTCACATGGTTTGATCAACCGTAATAGATCACTGAAACAGATACAAACGTGAAAATAGAGCACTCTACCGAAGTGAGTTTTGGAGACACAGGAGATGTTTCTGTTACCATGGGATTTCAGGAGAGTTCTCCTACAGCAGCGTTACACGTTGCGGAGGATGTTTTCTTCAAGGATGAAGGTGGTGACATTAAGGATTTCTTGTCACGTCCCCGTCTTGTGCTATCCGGGGATTTTACAAGTACTGATACGGGAACTACCTTTAACAGTTTCAACCTGATGAGGTGGATTCAATTGAATTACGCAGATAAGCTTAAAGGGAAATACGCAATGAGTTTTGACGTAGTATTCAATATTGAAGTGTCAGCGGACCGATTTCAACAAGGACGATATATTTTTGCGTATATGCCAACTTACTACCAGAACATTACTGGCGGTGGTTCGGCTGCGTGTACGCCTGGTGGTAGATGGTACAATAACCACAGGGCTACACTTACTCAAACTACGCAATTGCAACATGTTGAGTTTGATCTGAATGTTGACAAGAGCGCTCAGTTGAGGATTCCTTGGCGATACATTAATCCTTTCATCGAGATTGGCTCTACAACTGATTGGTCCGGTGCTAGTGCCCCTGACTATGGTGTGTGTTTCATGGCCCCTTATGTTCCTATGGCCTACGGCAGCGGAGGCTCATCTACTGCTTCATTTAATGTGTGGATGAGTCTCGAAAACGTTTCATTCTATGGTACTGCTAATTATCAGAGCAATGCAGAGAAAGAAGCCGAAAGTGTTGGTGATGGTCCGATTTCAGGGCCATTGACTAAAATTACAGGTGTGCTTTCTGGCGTTGCTGACGTACCATTTGTGGGACATTATGCAAAACCAGCTTCGTGGGTCACAGATGCATTAGCTAGAGCAGCCAAGCATTTTGGATTTAGTTCCCCAAAGATACAAAGTGGAATTTCTCCAATGGCAAATATGCCCAATGCTTACAATGCCAATGCTGATGTGCCACGCCCGGTTCAGTCACTTGCGCTTACGATTAACAATGGGGTCACGACTGACCCCCGCGTTTCAGGTGCGAAGATTGATGAGATGTCTATAGACTACTTGAAAGGAATTTTTGCTTACAAGGGTACGTATAATCTTTCCACATCAAATTCAGTAAATGACACGTTGATGGCCATTCCGGTCTCGCCAATTAGACCAAAACTGTCTTCGACGATTACCGATAGCGTGGGGCCAGTTTCGTATGTGCTGAATCATCATGGCCCTCTTGGGTACATTGCTACACGCTTCCGATTTTGGAGAGGCGGTATCAAGTACCGAATTAAAATTGCTAAGACTGAATTCCACACTGGGAAATTGTTGATAGCATGGGCACCTTATGATCCTTTGGTGCAGACAGATGGTGGAATTCCTACTGTCGATTCGTCTTATTACTCATATAGACATATTGTAGATTTGTCTATGGGTAATGAGTTTGAATTCACCGTGCCATATATGTCTCCCAGACCCTGGAAAGATGTTTACGCAGTTGAAAATGGAGGTTGGTCAACGAATCCACAAACGATTGCAAACGCGAGATTTGCCAACACGGACTGGATCAATGGGAACGTGCGAGTTCTAGTCTTGGAAAAGCTAAAATGTCCTAGTGCATGTAATCCCACTATAAGTTTTGTGTTGGAGATGGCTGGTGCGGAGGATTTTCAATTTTCTTCACCTATGGCTAACACCCTTTATGACAATGGTGTTTCATATCAACCAGGTCAAATTGGGTGGATTTCTTACTTTCAATCGAACAAAGAAAATTCGGTTATTGCGAATTTTTCTTTTGGTGGTCATTCTTCTCTTCGTGACAGCCAGTCTGTTCGCGTGTGTGAAATTGCAGGAGGAGAAAAGATTGATTCGTTACGCAAGTTGATGAAGCGATACACCACTTGTCTTGTCACACCCAATGGTGTTACGGATCAGTTTCTTGCCAATGCCTGGTCCAATATGGGCTTGATGCAGGTTAATTCCACTGATGTTGCCAATAATCCACATTATGCCGATGATTTTGCGTTCTTTGGAGCAATGTTTACATTGTTTCGAGGTTCTGTTAGGTATAAGGTATACTGTGATGCAAATGGTACACAAAGTGGTAGCATCACCCGACACCAACTTGAGGCGGTACTCGTTGGTGCCACACCTGGTATGCGAAATACTACCACAACCATTCCAGCTGTTTATGATGTGCCTTCAGTTTTCAATGTTGATTCTCCAGCTTCAACAGGGAGGGCTATAGTTTCCATCGCTTTGTCAGAGGCTTTGGAATTCTCTATCCCTTACTATGCTAGAGATTATCATTATGCGGTTCAAGCAATGTACCAGTTAGAGTCCAAGACAGGACCTACTGTTACAGTGGCAGCCCCTGGTACAATTGGGGTTCCAACCACTTCCGCTTTGGTGAAGTTGCATTATCCTACAGCCATCACTTTACAGAAGCGCTTCGAGCGCTCTCTTGGAGAGGATGCATCATTTTCATATTTTGTTTCCTGTCCCCCCGTTTACGATCCAAGGGATTTGTGATCCTAACGGTTTCCCAATCATTTTCATTTTAGAAGGTTCTTCTCCCAAGTTTTTATGGGTTTCTGGAGAAGAGCAACTTACGATATGCCCATTTTATAAGTATCGTCGGGATCAAGTTATACTGTTGTTTACTCAAACGAAGGAAAGAGTTTAAAGCTAGTATTTACACCACTCCACCTTGGAATAAGGATGGTTTAAGTTACAGATAGGTGTATTGAAGACTTTTTAGGAGATTCCCTAGGTGAGCCGTTCGAAGCTGCTGCGGACACTGTAGTAAACTAACTTGAGTAGTTTAACACAGC
>Ga0115592_1053459_pt1 | contig 9072 bp, 1 predicted proteins | sample Plaics_5_FD_89914 | JGI IMG/M metagenome (GOLD analysis project Ga0115592, IMG submission 89914) | Wetland microbial communities from Old Woman Creek Reserve in Ohio, USA - Plant_11_14_B (Metagenome Metatranscriptome) | ecosystem: Environmental > Aquatic > Freshwater > Wetlands > Sediment ... | reverse complement strand
CTTTTTCTAGTCAGGATGGGGCTTTTGCCCCATTCCTGCATAAGACACAACTTCCGTTGAGTTTTATAGACAGTGTGGTTACTGTCGATCTTGTTTGCATTGTTTTGCCTTTTAGCTATCAGTGTTGCAAGTCACCTCAGAGCTATTTGCCATAAATGATGTTTTCCTTTAGTGTAGCTCTTTGACCGACACTTTAGCAAATTTGAACAAGATTTACCTGACCGTGTGAAAGAACACTGACTCCAGAATAGTTGGAAAACCCCCTTTTGGTGTCAATTGTAACATGATGAGAGAGCTTACACCACTCTCTGTGATTCATGCGTGAATTTGATTTTTCTCCTTATATGTTTAAAATATCAAAATATAAAAAACAAAAAACTGAACTAAAATTTTAAAAAACAGCACATGCGTTAAAGTGCTGATATTTGTCCTTTCAGAAAACACTCTTTGAGAAGTTTTTTCAAGTTGACAGAGCCTTCGCCTATGGCTCGCTCTGTCATTTGACGATTCTAACTATAAGTTATCATGGTCCTAGTGATTTGATATATGTATTGTTTACGATAAACAGACTTGTACCTGCGGGTGCAAGGTCAATACTAACGCGATGTTGCGGTTTCAATAGCTTGTGTTTAGCCAACATGATTTCCGTTTTAGTTAGATAAGTCCTTGATTTAACTCTTTTTGAGTTATTTTGGTGGTTTGGTAAAAGTCCAAAAACCACCCGGCTAAGTCATAGTCGATAGGGGGAGACCCTAGACCCCGGGGCCTGGGAAGTGCCATTTACGAGCCAGAGAACTACAACATGCAATCAAATTATAACGTTCTCAATCTCAATCAGACTAACACCTGTGTGTGCTCTAGTCTACCCAATGCAGGTACGAGAGTTTGCAATTATTGTCAATTGCGAGCTCGTCTGCCACCAACAACCCGTCGAGAATCGAATGGGTATACCCTCAGGAATATTGAAATTCTTGAGGATTGCGAGGATGAGTGTCCTCTGCTTTACAAGATGAAAGCAAAAACACTCCAGGAAGTTTTTCATAGGATACAAGAAATATATCCTTTCCAATATGTAGAACTTTATTGGTGCTGGCAACGTCTAGATCCTTTCAAATCTTTTGATTATTATAAAATGCCTTGTGATATTCAAATAGTCATGGGTTTGATAGAGATACTTGGCGTCCAACCACGTATGCCTTCTCTTTCTGACTCAGAAAGTGAAGATGAGATTGAGTTGAATGATCCTCAACTACAATCTAACAAAACCTTTGAGGACATACTTGTTAAGGTGGATGAGTATGAACCATTTGTGAAGCTCATTGAAGACATCTGTTGTCTTATCTTTCAGCTTAAAAATGCCAAGAATGTTCATGAAGGGTCAGTTGCCTTGGGCTGTTTCATCCGCTCTGCAACAGGGAGAGCCAATGTGTATTTTTATCGTGATCTATGCGAACGCTTTGTTAACGATTTCAAATCTGCCTTTTCACTACAAAGTGATGGACATTGGATCAATACTCTTTCTGACTTCTATGATAATTACTCACGTTGTAAAAATTCAGAGTTGGGTAATCGACTCAAAACTTTTTTCAACCACTTGATTATGCATTGTGTTTATCACAAACTTGGCATTGAAGTTGATTCCGAGATGTTCGACAAACTTGAGAAGAAGCGAATAAGACCAACTCTTATCAATTGTCTTACTTTTGCTGACGCGTGTGCCAGCCTTCTCATCTTTCTCTTAAAACAGGGGAGACAAGTTGTGCTGACAGGAGATATTGATCACTTCTTTATTGATAGTGATAATTTGAGTGTCTGGACCTTGAAAGCCAAAAAACTTAAGATGCAATCAGAGTTTCTGAGCAACCCTAGTGCGATCGGCCTGGATGTTCACACTTTCTTAGCAGAATTGTCTCAAGCAATTGCAGAAAGTAAGTCGCTGGTGAAGTACATGAAGGTGGCAACACCGGAAGGTAAATTTTTCCATGGGATTCAGTATGAACTAATAGCTATCGAAAATCGATACTTATCTGTCACTGCTGCACAAGCCATGCGGAAGGCTCCACTTGGACTCATTATCTATGGTGATTCTGGAATTGGAAAATCAAGTGTTATGTCTATTATCACAGATTTTGATGCGAAACGGAGGGGTCGTAGCACAGATAAAGGTTTTGTGTACACGGTTACAGCAGAAACTGAGTACTATGAGAACTATAAGTCAAGTATGCACACCGTTATCATAGACGACGCTGCTATCCACAACCCGTCAAAGATACAAGGTGTTGATCCAACCATCTCAGATGTGATGCGCATTTGTAATATGATTGCGTGGTGTCCACCACAAGCAGCTATCGATGACAAGGGTAAAACACCAATGTTATGTGACTTGTGTCTCATTTCATCAAACGTCGCCGACTTAAATATCCCAATTTACTATCGTGCTTCTTATGCTGCAATGCGCCGCTTGAAATATCGCATTGAGCCCAAAGTGAAGAAACAGTATGTCGCTGAGGATAAAATTTCGCTCGACTCCTCAAAATGTCCTGTAACCGATGGATATGATGATCTCTGGACCTTCGGAATCTCGGTTGCCACACGCACATCTGATATGCGTGGAGAGTACACATATTTGTTTGAACTGCCCAACATGGCTTTCTTTTTGAAATGGTTGGGGGAAATTAGTGATTTGCACCATGCCGAACAAATGAGGGCCTTGAACAATTGTGCTAATTTCAAAGTTGAATTATGTGCTGGATGTATTAATCCAACAGATATGTGTCTTTGTGCGAATGAAGAATTGCAAGGTTATAAGATGGTAGCCGGTGAAGTGGTGTATTCAAGCTCGGACGAAGAGGAAATGGATCCTCATGCATTGACAGAACATAAATTTATTGAAGATTTCCGACGAAGAACAAGACCAAATCCTGAATCTCCAGAAGAAGTTGAAAAACTTTACAAGCAAGAATACGATTGGGTTAAGAAGTTCTATGATCGGAATGGCAATTGTGAGTTGTTTGAAACCCTTAAGGAAAAGGAGAAGCCTTGGCGTGATGGCAGATTTGACACAGCAATACTTAGAGCTTATACACCAAACATGTCAACCAAGTTTGTTGAAAAGTGTGTTGGAGGATGTGAAGAACTTTACCTCAACTACTATGCTTTTGAAGAATTGCCACCATTACTTAGTCGAGGGTGGAGTGACGGTGATATCTTGCATGACTTTTACAACTATTGCCGGTACGTCACTGAGCACTCTGACGTCGGCGATATTTTGGATCTTTCTATTCACTTTGTAGAAAATGAAATCACTAAACCCTCTGGTAATGTAGTTGGTGGCTTCATGGATGCTGTGTTTAAAATGCTTGTCTCAATGTATTTTTACAGTCAGTTTTTCAGACGAAGCTGTCGATATCTTGGCAAGTTCCAGTTTGTGCGCAAGATTGCAATGAAGTTCTTACGACCTTGTTTGGTTCGCAAGGATAATCAATTGTTTTTTGCTAAAAAATTGGGGAAGAAAATTGATGATACTCTGGGTGGTGGATCGACATATATCAAGGCAGCAATTGCTTTTTTAAGTGTCGGTTCAATTGCCGCAATTGCTTACAACTTTTGGAAACGATCAACATTGAAAACACAAGAGCCACTTGAGGTGGCTGCTTCAGTTTCTACAGGATTTTACTATAATCAATCACAACAGGGGGAACAATCATTGGAAGAGGTTCCCAAAGAGGTAGGTCCTGAGTTAGTGAGTGAGAGCACTGATCATGAGATAAACCCACAGGTGCAAGTGTTGAGAGATTTTGGTTCATTTCCTAAACGAGCTGAGCGTGATGACAAGGTTAACATGTGGTCTGTAGAGGATAGAGCTGTTACCACTGTTGATTTTGTACCCGATCTTTGTAGAGACTTAGTTGGGTTTGAAAGAAAATTGTCACGCAACACATTGCTTTTTGACTGTATTGAGCCCGTTGAAGGCTCAACAGGCTTTTGGAAAAACAGAGGCCAGCTCACAGTGTTGTCGAATGAGCACTTTCTCACAAACTCACATTCAATTCCTATGACAGGTGATTGTAAGTTTATTGTTTACTTCGCAAGAAACCATGAGCTTAGAGGTGTAAGCCCCAAAATTGAGTTTATGGTGAAACAATCTCAGATTGAGAGAGTGAAGGATCGTGATATAGCAATTATCCGAACACGAAATTTCCCAGCCATTTTCAGTGAGATTTCAAGAAATTTTGTGAAAGCATCCTACAATGGAGTGTATGATGGTTTTTATATGCTCAAGAAGGAAGATGGGTCAATTGTCAAACATCAGGTATTAAATATCAAAAAAGTCCATATAACAAGAACAATTTCTGGTTTCTATTTTGATATGGAGGTTTTTCAAGGAAAAGTGAGCGAGCCAACGAGTGTGGGTAATTGTGGAGCACCATTGATTGCCCTGACAGGGTATGGTCCAGTTGTTGTTGGTTTTCATGTTATCTATGATGATCCTGGTGTTGTTTTTGCTGCCAAATTCTCTTATGAAGACTTTCAATGTTTTTCTCGTGAGATGCAGGTTCAAGTTGGCAGGATTCCTATTGGTGACATTGAGGTTTACAAAGCACCCAAATCTTACATAGATTTCCACGATGAAGGGAATATCATGTATCATGGAGAGCTGAAAGTTTTCCGATCACGACCTCATCACAATGTGGTGAGTTCTGAATTAGCATCACAAATCTACGGTCGAACTTTGAATGGACAACTGTTGGAAGAACGGTTGTATGGTCCGGTGATGGACTCGTGGCGTGCGCAGCAAACAGGACTAAGGGAATTTTTAAGACCAGTGAAATACATGGATGAAGAAATCTTGCAAGAGATAACTGATGTTTGGGTGAATCACATTCTTGAAAAACTCCCAAAATCTGAACTTGATCTTATCAGTCCCTGTTGTCTTGATTCAGCAGTCAATGGCGTTCCAGGTATGGCTTATGTTGATTCAATCAAGCGGTCCACAAGTATGGGTTTTCCATACTACAAGACTAAGAAAGCGTTCTTGAGAAAGCTGGATGATGATAGGTGGCCTGATGGAATGCAGTTTACTCCCGAGATAGAACAGAAGATTGCAGAATGGATGGCGTTATTGCGTGAGGGAACGCGCTTGCACGCTGTGTTTGGTACAAACCTCAAAGACGAAGCAGTGTCAAAGAAAAAACTTGATGCGTGGAAAACGAGAATGTTTTTCAGTTGTCCCGCTGAACTTTTGGTTATTGTTCGCATGTTCTACCTTGGTTTTGCCAGAGTAGTGCAGCGTAACAGGGAGCTTTTCTGGGTAGCAATTGGGCTGAACACAACCTCACCTGAGTGGGATGATTTGTTCCACATTCTCGCAAAATTTGGTGTTGACACTACTATCGCAGGAGATCATGAATTTTATGATAAGAAGGTGAAAATGCTCGTCATGTACTATGTTATGGATGCCATCAACCGAGTGTGCCAAGCAAGTGGACATTATACTGAAGAGATGAAGCTGATGATGGAAGTTTTGAAATATGAACTAATGAATCCATCAGTAGATTTCTTCGGCATGTTGGTCACCCTTCTTGGAGGTGAAGTATCGGGGCACCAGTTGACCACCATTTTTAATTGTATCTTGAATATTTTTTATTTAATGTACTCTTACAAAATGGCAGGTTACGATCTACAAAGTTTTTTCGAATATGTGATTGGTGTAATTCTTGGTGATGACCATGTGTTGTGCGTGAGCCCTGAAAAACCTTTGTTCCACCACACACACATCAAGAACGTTTTGGAAAATCTTGGCCTAGGCTACACTATGGCAGACAAAGAATCAGAATCACGGCCTTACATTTCATTGTATGAAGCATCATTTTTGAAGCGCACTTTTCATTATGATGTTAATTTGGGTGTCCATGTTGGGCGTCTGGAATTCAATTCAATTGTCAAAATGATTACCGTGCAGGTGCGTTCAAAGACGGTTATGCTGTCCACTCAACTGGCACAAGCTATTTGCTCAGCAACCAGTGAAATGTTCTTTTATGGAGAGGAAGCTTTCGATGAGTTCAATAATTTTATTAACTCATTGAGCAAGAGTGAATCCCTCATTGAACAAATGTTGGAGTACCCAGTTATGAGCTATGACGCGTACAAGCGTCGATTCTGGAACTCAACAAAAACCAACAAGGCCTATGACACAGGTCTACAAAGCCAAAAGAGTCATCTCACAACTAGTCACTGCTCAAAGTCGAATTCAGTCCTCACAGACCGAGAGAGAATGGAGTTGGGAGAGAATCATGCTAGGGCGTTCCCCGAAATTTGTATTCACAAAGGTATGGAGCTTGATACCGCAATGGACTGTAAGGCATTAGAGTGTGAATTAGCTCTCTTGCACGAAAACGAACAATTCAGCAAAACAAATGAACAAATGAATGCGATTCAATCCGAGATTCCTGCGACTGAGGGCTCGGAAAGCAGCAACAGTCAACAAACCCGTTTTGTCAATGAGACGATGTCAGAAATGATTCAAATGGGCGTTCCTCATGATGCAACTGCATCGAGTTTGGTAACGAATGCACATCTTGGACAATTCTTGTCACGTCCAACGAAAATTTTCACTGTCGTTTGGACCGAAAACGCCTCCGCCGGTAATATCGCAACTTTCCGTCCTTGGGAACTGTTTTTCAACCAATCCAGTATAAGGAACAAACTAGAAGGCTTTGGTTATTTGAGATGTAAATTACATCTGAAATTTACCATCAATGCAAGCCAGTTTTACTATGGAAGCATAGGCGCATTCTATACCCCAATGGCTGGTTATATCCAAGAAACGACAGGTTTCAATTATGGTTATGCACCAGGACAGCAAGTCTTGCAGTCCCAAAAACCACACGTGTGGTTGGATCCACAGACAACGTCGACATCTGAGATGGAACTTCCTTTCCTCTACCATCGACACTTTCTTGATGCAACCCAGCTGAATCAGTTCACAGGTATGGGCCGTATCGATTTGACCCAATATGCGGCATTGCGCTCGGCTAATGGTGTTTCAACTAATGGAGTCAATATTGTTGTGTACGCATGGGCCACAGATGTTGAAATGACAGGTCTCACATCGAAGCCAGTTCTTCAATCTAAGCGCGAGTATGTTGCTAATGGGCAGATATCTGGTCCAGCATCAACTGTAGCTTCAGTGGCCAACAGGATGTCCAAGATTCCCGTCATTGGGCCTTTTGCGAAAGCAACTGAAATGGCTGCTAGTACAGTCGGTGACATAGCATCGCTTTTTGGTTTCACCAATGTGCCAAATGTTCGAGATGTTGAGGCTGTGAAGACAACGAGTTTCCACACCTTGGCCTCAAGCGAGATTTCAGAACCTATCAATAAGCTAAGTTTGCAACCCAAGCAGGAAATTGCGATAGATAGTACATATGCTGGTGATCCAATGGGGGATCAACTACACATTACTAACTTTTGCCAGCGTGAAAGTTTCCTTTGTGGTGCGTTGTGGACCACAACAACAGCTGAGGATGCAGTGGTGTTTACATCTTATGTCACACCACAGTTGTATGAGAAAAGTGGTGGTACCAACTATCATGTGTACAGCACTCCAATGGCGTACATCGCCCAACTGTTCAACGCTTGGAGAGGAGACTTGATTTTCCGCTTTAAGGTTATCAAAACACAATACCATCGAGGTCGATTGAGTATTAGTTGGGACCCATTGCAAACGTCAATGGCGAACATGCCAGGATTTGGTAATCCAAGGGTGCAGAATATCATTTTTGATCTGGAGGATACGGACACAATTGAAGTGCGAGTTCCTTATATGCAGGACGTACCCTTTCTGAGACTTCGTGATGGTTCAGGAGGTATAGATGGACCATGGTGGAGTAATGGTGGATCGCCGACGCAGACAGATACAGAACGCAGGTGCAATGGCACTATCCAAGTGCGTGTTGTGAATCGACTCACAGCACCTGAGGCATCATCTGATGTTGACGTTCTGGTGTTTGTGAGGGCTGCTGAGAACATTGAATTTGCCAGTCCAGCAGACATCAGGGACAAAACACACATGGTTTTGCAGTCTAAGCGAGAGTTTGTATTTGGTGATCCATCAATCTCTGATCCAGACAGCTATAGTGAAGTGTACGGTGAAAAGATATCTTCTTTGCGTCAATTGTTACATCGTCAGAGCAAGACATGCACACAGGTGATCCCTCGTACCGCCAATTGGGCAGGGTCCATGATGTATGCAACATTTCCATTTCAGCGTACACCTAAACCTTACGGGTACAACGAGTTTGCAAGTGAAACTGCCGTGGGAACAGTGGTACCAGGTAGCAATTTTCCGTTTAATTTCGTTCGAGTGCACCCAATCACCTGGATACAAACTTGTTTCATTGGCACTAAAGGAAGCACAAATTGGACATTCAATGTGTTGAATCATAATGGTAAAGAGACAGTACCATTGGAGAGTTTGGGTGTGTGCCGTACAGCGGAAATCTCAGACAACAAGCCTTCTTACAAGGTCGTCCCTGGAACACTGGGTACAAGTCAGTTGATGCGAGAGCACAATTGCACAGCAGGTATTGAACGACAAGGCGCTCAGGGGATGGCGCTCACGAACCAATGGACTCAGGCGGGTCTATCAGTCAATCTCCCCTACTACAGTCGCTTCAAATTTCAGATTAACAACCTGAATTTTGGTTATTCGACTTCAGACGCTAAAACAGACGAAGCCAGTCGTGATTGGTATCAGCTGACTGTGAAGCGTGGCATCGATGTAAATACAACTGATGCAAATGTGTTAATCGACACTTATGTTGGCACTGGGCCCGACTTCGATTTTGTGTTCTTCTTGAACTGCCCAGTCTATACTTTCCTACCATCACCCAATGCGGTGACAACAGGATAGTGGTCATGATACAGCCATGACAACACACTTTTGTGTGTTCCACAGCGCGAAAGTCGCATTTTGTAGATTATATCTAGTTTTCAAGTGCGTTTTCGCACGGATTTTTAATAGATATAGTTGTAATGTTTTACTTTCGAGCTCAGCTCGATTTCCCAAAG
>Ga0115592_1123681_pt1 | contig 9084 bp, 11 predicted proteins | sample Plaics_5_FD_89914 | JGI IMG/M metagenome (GOLD analysis project Ga0115592, IMG submission 89914) | Wetland microbial communities from Old Woman Creek Reserve in Ohio, USA - Plant_11_14_B (Metagenome Metatranscriptome) | ecosystem: Environmental > Aquatic > Freshwater > Wetlands > Sediment ... | reverse complement strand
GATAATAGTCTAAAAGCTATGTATCAGTTCAATGGTAATGCTAATGACTTAACTGGTGTGTATAATGGTACAGCTACGAATGTAACGTATGGTACTGGTAAGTTTGGTGATTGTGCTGTGTTTAATGGAACGTCAAGCAACGTTGTAACAACGCTTAAAATGTCAAATACTGCGTACAGTATATCTGTTTTGGTAAATACCTCCAACAGCACTTCTTTTATGGGTATAGTTGCGGCGGGTTTTAATAATACCGATAAGGGATTTTTATTAGAGAGAAGTAACGTAAATAAAGTTACATTCTACATCGTTAATGGAACAAACGCATACGGCTATACATCTACAGCCACACTACCATTAAATCAATGGGTGCATATAACATTATCTTGGGATGGAACAACATCGGCAGGTGGCATAAAGCTTTACTTTAATGGAACACTAGATAACTCATTTACTGCGGCAGTTACAAACGCATCTATTGGTACATGGACTGAATTCATTAAAATAGGCGTTGAGAAAACATCAAATTATTTCAATGGCTCAATAGACCAACTAAGAATCTTCAACAAAGCTCTAACCCCAATGGAAGTATCTTCACTCTACACAGAAACTACGCCTATGGAAGAACCATTAGCTTCTCTAGTGGACCCATTCAAAGATGGAAGTGGTACAGCACTATATAGACTAGAAGGTAATACACTAGATGAGAGTGGTAACTATAATGGTACTGCTACAAGTGTGACTTATGGTAATGGGGTTAGTGGTAGATGCGGGGTGTTTAATGGTTCTAATAGCGGGATTATAAATACTTTTAATCCTACATTTGATGATTTCTCATTATCTATGTGGATTAAAGTATCTACATTAACCCCAACCACATGGGGAAGTTTAATTGCTGGAAATGATTTAGCTAGTAGATACTCTTATTGTTTATGGTACAACACAAGTGCTACAATAACATTTACGGACACAACAACTGGCGATAATCTAACAAGTCCAAATAATAGTATTACAAATACTGCTGACTATTTTCATATATGTGCTACAAAAGTAGGAACAGCTAAAAAACTGTATATAAATGGTACTCTAATAGCATCCAATAGTTTGGGCACAGTAAGCATAACAAAGCCAACAGCAGGATTAGTTATTGGTAAGTACTACGGTTCAACGGCACAATCATTTAATGGCTCAATAGACCAAGCAAGAGTATTTAATAGAGCATTAACCCAAGCCGAAGTAACTCAACTCTACACAAACTTAGCATAAGGAGCATAACATGGAACAATGGTACAAAGACGGTGAGGTATTCAATAGCTTCACAGCAATAAGAAATAAGATGAAAGAGGTATCCCTACCAATGCTATTGACTGATAGCATAGTAGCTGCGCTAGGATTCATCAAAGTGGTAGACGATGTACCAGTAATAATAAGTTCTCAGTACCTATCTGAAGGGGTTATTGGTTTAGTCAATGGAGTACCTACTAAACAGTACCTTATTAGTAATAAGAGTCCTGAGCAACTGGCAAACGAACAATCGGAATTGACTGCGAGATTGATTCAGCATTTCACAGATGTGACTACAGCGTATATAGAAGCTAAAGTACAAGCATATAATACTGCGAATGGTCTAGCGTTTAAAGATATTGATGCGTTTACTAAGTATGCTATCAATCCATTGTCACAACATCATACTATTGCTAATCAGTTCATAACCTATGCTGATAATGTGTGGGCTGCTGTAAGAGCATTTCAGGCTACTGCTACTACTATTCCTACTGATGTAGAGTTTAAAACTGTACTAGATGCTGTGGTGTTCTAATGGAGTTACTAAAAATGCATCTAACTGATGTAGGTTTTAAAGGCAATGGCTGTGGTCCTGATGGTTGGAAGGGTGCACTCATTCCTGATGTCCTAGGAGGCATAGATATATCAGAAGCTTGTAATATACATGATTATGATTATCTCTTTGGAGGCACTGAAGCTGATAGAGAAAAAGCCAATATGAACTTATTGTGTAATATGGTAATCATTATACGTAGGGATGATACATGGCTTACAAATGAAGACGTAGCACTCAAGTGGGCAATGCAGTACTACCTAGCAGTAGAGCAGTTTGGTGGACAATATTTTAATTATAGGGAATAGTATGGATGACACTGAAATGGAGCGTAGATTTCATCAGATTGATCGTAGATTACATCAAATTGATAGGAGGTTTGAACCTCTTGAAAAACATGATAAGGAGTTTGAGTTGCTATTCTATCAGACATGTGACATAAAGTCAAAAGAGGTATCCACTGCTCGTGATGATGCAATTAAAGCAGCTAACGAATACTCAAAGAATAACCATATTCAGACGTTATGGCTAATCACTGGAATGTTTGGGCTGTTTATTAGTGCTGTAGCTTATGTAGGTTTATTGAGCAATGGCATCACAGCTGCTAAGACAGACATTGATAATATTAAGCATTCTATTGATCGTATGGATAACAAGCTAGACCAACTTATAAGTAAGGATAGAAAATGAAAAAGGAATTTAGTAAATTTTTTAGTTTTGATGAGCTCACAAACAGTGTGGATCATCCTGAGCTAGTCCACCAGAATCGTATTGATGCTGAGGTATATTTAGCTAGCGGGATTAAATTATCCTTTCTACTTGAGCTTATTCGTAAATTGTTAGGCAACGAACGCATAACTACATCAAGTGGTTTTCGTAATCCTGAGTTAAACAAGGCTGTAGGCTCAAAAGCTAAGTCGTCAAGTCACCTAGTGTTTAAGGCAGCTGACCAAATACCTTCTCACATGACTGTACAGAAGGCTTTTAACATACTGCTGGCTAATAGAGATAAGCTACAAAGTATGAGAAAGTGCATTATTGAAAAGGTTGGTGGTAAGATATGGCTACACATACAAGTGAAACTAGTGCCTAGTGAACCAACACAATTCTTCACAACAACAGACGGTAAAACTTATACGGAGGTAAAATGATATGGGATATACACTAATATTAAAGGTTTTGGAGTTGGGTGTGATGTGGGGAATTAATGTGCTAGCAAGTAAGCCCCAGCTAGGTATTAGTAGCCGAATAGCTAAAGGCATGCTAGATGCCATAAATAAGTCTGATAGTAATCCAATTACTTGTGATTTACTTGTTGATGCTAATTCAGTATTGAAGGATGTATAATGTATATAGCTACTGTATGGGTTGATGACCAGGCTCCAGCACTTGATGCACAGAATTTAAACCACATAGAGTCTGGTATCACAGCAAATGATGCTGCTATTACTAATATATTATCAGGGGCACAGGTGGTTGGTAAAGCCGCAACAGCTACAACCGCTGATAGTCTCACTGTGCCAATTGTAACATCACCAGTAGGGGCCATCATCATGTGGCCATCAAGTGTAATTCCTGCTGGGTGGATGGAATGTAATGGTGCAGCTCTTCCACGTACTCATGCATTATTTGCAGTGCTCTCAACAGTATGGGGAGTGGGGGATGGTGTAACAACCTTTAATATTCCTGACCTACGTGGACAATTTATACGTGGATGGGATCATGGTAAAGGTGTTGACACCGGCAGAACTTTTGGCAGTTCTCAGGATGATACATTTAAATCGCATACACATGGTCACCTAGCTACTACTGGGGCATACCTATTTGATGGTACATACCTAGCCACTGCTACTGACACAGATACCGGTTCAACAGTGAACATGTCTTCCACTGGTGATGTGGAGACACGTCCAAAGAACTACGCTATGATATACCTAATTAAATCAGGGGTGTGAGATGATATCAGAACTTCTTGATTACACTGGAGGAATATCTACGGCTACCGCTCCTCATCTACTTCCGTTGAATGAGTCAGTGTTGGCTGTAAATGCCGATTTACGAAGTGGGTCACTGAAGTCACTGCCTGAGGAACTGCCTTTAATGGCTCTTGATGGTAGATACTTTTTCAACTTTCTAGGTAAGATTTACAGCTACACCAATCTAAGAAGTAATGTATTGTGGGATGGTAAATGGTATTGGACTGATGGTTCCTCCACAATGAAGATGCTGGCTGATGGAACAATTAAGCCACTGGGTATTGCTGCTCCTACATATACATTGACAATAGCTGCCGGAACTGGAACACTTCCACTGACTGGAACATTCCAGTACACTTATACATACTATGATAGTGTCACTGGTGTAGAGTCAGCCCCAGCAAATCTTAGTAACAGCTTAACTGTAACAAATAAGGATATTGTGGTCACTGGATTTCAGGTTACTCCACCCACAGGGGCAACTCACATCAGGTTGTATCGTATAGGCGGATACCTTGCTGATTTTACATTGGTGTCAACAATAGCCCTAAATACTACAACATTCACAGATAACTTAGATTATGCAAGTATTGATGGACGATTACTGCAGACTCTACGTACATCAGCACCACCAGTAGGGCTTAATTACCTTACTGAACTTAATGGTAGAATGTATGGGTCAATAGGTAATAAGGTGTACTATTCATCATTAGGTAATCCTGATGCTTGGTATGTAGATGATTTCTTTGTAGTAAATAATACTGTCACAGCGTTAGGAACTACCAGTGCAGGGTTGGTTATTTTCACCTATTATACCACAAATGTGCTACGAGGTACTGGACCTGAAACATTCTACCTCAAAGAGCTTAGTTCTAACGTAGGATGTATGAGTCACTACTCTATTGCTCAATATCAGGCTTCTGTGATGTGGTTGAGTGCTGATGCATTTAACATTAGTGATGGTTTCAGTCTTACAGACCTCACATCCCATAAAATAGTGAACATTTCAGGTATGTACCCTAGAGGTACCACTGTCAGAAATCTTACCTACTATATGACGTTTGGTCCTACACTTACACCTAAAACGACGCTATACCCTTCAACCACATTATTCCCTAATAGGGTTATTGGTGGTGTTACTATGAGTGAAGGAATTGTATGTATCAACTTTACTCAGGGTAGAACATACTCGTATACCCTTATAGAGTCTAAGGGTGTAGGGAATATAGCCACTGTTAATGCTAAGGCTTTGATAGGTTCCAAGGTTAGTAACATAGCATTTCCAGTATGCTCTGATCACTTGCTGGCTAGTTACTACCTACCAATGGATTATTACTTATCGGATATTGGCAGTGTTACTACGCTTCCAAAGACTATGACCTTTACAACATCCATGATTGTTGATGGATCATATTCTACTCTTAAAGAGTATGATAAAGTGAGAGTTATCTTCACTGGGTCATTCACTATAACTGTTATACTTGATGGTGTAGGTGCCGTGATTACACAATCATTTACTGACGCTGATAGTTCTGACGGTTTCTTTACCGTAGGTATTCCTAACAGTAATAATAAGGGGTATGGTATTCAGTATCATATAGTAGGTGCTGGAGATATCAGAGCTATTCAGCATACATGGCAACCAAGGAGTACACCATGATGGAGTATGAAGATGAGCTTGTAAAGCTTAATCGTAGGGTAACTGATCTAGAGAATCAGGCATCCAATAGGTTCAAAGTATCTCCACTGCCAGCCAATGCTGGTTTGGAGGATATAATAAATAAATTAAATGAAATTATCTCCAAGATTAACACTAAATTAAGATAGTTTTGAGTATTATATATTATGATTAATGTAGCAACAAAATCGGATTTATTGTACATTGCTGTCATGTTCCATGCCATGACAAAAGAGTTATTTCCTGATTACGCTGTGGATGAACTATCAATATACATGGAAGAACTTATACGTCAGTACGATGCTGGAGATACTATTTTTGTAGACTCTGAGTATCGTGGATTCTTTATTGTCCATGATGATAGTTCACAAGTAACGCCTACAATGAAGAGATACACTGGAACGTATGTCTACATTAGACCAGAGTATCGACATACTAAGGTATTGAGTGACTTTTACAATAAGCTCTTTGAGTTTTATCCTTATGGGGACATTCTAGGGTCCACAGAGATTTGTAGTGCACATATTGATGTGCTAGATAAACGACACAAACATATAATGAACGTATATTCATTGAATAGGGGAAAGTAATGGCTAAGAGTGGGATTACTCGCATAGCTGCTGGCGTAGCAACTGGTGGATTGTCTGAGGTAGGTAGATACATTGGAGGTCTTACTGATGTACCAGAGGACGGAAGTGCTGGGATACTTCAGCAAAACGTAGCCACTGCTGGTGCTTTAGATAAACTGCTGGCTGGTTATGGTACTGAGGGTGTTAAACGTGCCCAGGCAATGCTAGATAAGTGGGAGTCTACATTTGGAGGACTTCAGGAGAATCTCTCAAACTACTATAAAAACTTAGACCCAGTAAAATTTAGTCAGCAGCAGAAAACTGCTTTCAGTCAAAATCTTAACAAGCAGATGGATCAACTACATGAAACATTGACACAACGAGGAATGATGAGTGCTGGTCAACGTGCCCAACTCGATAAAGAGGCAGCATTCCAAAAGGCTCAGGCTGACACATCATTTGATATTAATGCCCCTGAAAAGGTTGCACAGATGCAGCAGGGTTTTGTGGCCACTGGGGCTAATCAGCAGAGTCAAGCAAATCAGGCCATGAATATAGCCCAACAGAATCAGGCTCAATATGCTACTACTGGTGCGTCAGCAATAATGAATGCTAGACTTGGGGTTGCTCAGAATCTCCAGCAACAGCAGCAGTTGAAAGTTAATTCTAATAATGCCATGCTTGGTGCTATTGGATCAGTTGTAGGTGCAGGAGCTGGATTAATTACTGGTGGAGCATCGACTGGTGCAGGAGCTGCAGTATAATGGCTACTCCTACAGCATTGGCACAGATTGCCAACCCTCATTCAGATTTGACACCTTTATTGATGGCTTGTAGGGATACCTATAACATATCCAATAACCAGTATTCTCCAAGTATATCAGAGGGTCAGGAAATTACTGATCTATATCATAATAGACAGTACACTCAGGCACAATTGGATGCCATTGCCAGTAATGGACAACCAGCTGAAACGTTTAACGTTATTAAGTTGCTTACAAATGCCATTATAGGTTATCTTGATACTGTTGTCAATGAGGTAAACATAGAGCCTAGATATATGTCATCATCATCGGTGGCTTTACTACTTAATGATGTAGTAAAATATGTTCTTGATGATAACGATTTTGAGGCACTGAATAAACGGCTAAAACTTGATGGTCTATTGACTGGCCTCATGGTAATATTTGAGGATGTGTCACCTACTGGTGAGACTGATGATTATGGACGTAAAGTATTTGAGATTAAACTTGCTCATGTACCTAGTCATCAGGTAAGATTAGACCCTCAAAGCGTACTCGATGATTATTCTGATGCTCGCTATATACATCACTTCACTTGGATGCCTGAGGAAAAGGTGCTTGCAACATTCGGTAAGGGTAAACTTGACCAGCTAACAGAATACTACAATTTTCTTGATGGTGACCCACAAGCTGCATATGATAGACAGTATACATCTGGTCAGGATGTTGGTCAGTATAAGCAGTATAACAACTATCTTATCGTGAAAACTATTATTGAGTTTGAAGGTAAAGTGTGGTCAGTATTGTGGAATAATGAGGTAGAGTTGGAGAGACGTGAAGTGTCCTTTAAGAATGTCCGTTTTCCATATAGGGTCATAAAGCTTAGTAGCAGTGACATTGCTGAGTATTATGGACCATTCCGTGATATTAGTGAGACTCAGAAAGCAATCAATCAGGCTCTTCTACAAATTCAATTGCTTGTAAATACAAGTAAGGCATTTGTTGAGGATGGAGCCGTTGACGACCTTGAGGAGTTTAAAGAACTGTTCAATCGTATCAATGCTATCATTCCTGTAACGGATCTCCAAGGCATTAGAGTGGAGGATATGAGTCGTGATGTTCTACAGCAGTACACTATCATTGATCAGGCTCTATCACGTATCAAGCAGGTACTAGGGATCAATGACTCTTTCCTAGGTAACACATTTGCTGCAGATAGTGGCAGAAAAGTTTCACTTAATCAAGCTAGTTCAGCTTCACAACTTACAATGATTGTTGATAGAATAAGCTTCTTATATAAGATGGTAGGTACTGATATTGTTGGGCTTACAAAGCAATACTATCGTAGTGAGCAAGTATTTAGAATATCTGAACCTTTAAATACTGAGCATTATGTCGCTGTAAATATACCTATACAAATGCCTACTGGTCAACTAGATGCATCAGGAAGTCCTATTACTCAACCAGTATGGGATTATGAGATTGACCCTGAAACTGGTAAACCTATGGAGGATGAGAATGGTAACATACTGGCCTCTCCTCTGAATGATCCTGATACTGCACTAGAATTTAGCAACGTCAAAATCAAGGTAGTAGCTTCAAGAGGTCAGAATGCTGCTGAGAGAAATCAACTACTTCTTGAGACAGTTATAAATGGTCCAGCAGGTCAGATTCTGTTGCAAACCAATCCAGCTGCATATCTTCGTACACTAGCCATGCAGGTAAGTGAGTTTGGGACCAAGCACGCTATTGAGATTGCTAGGCTAATGATGGAGACAGCTATTGGTATTGAGAATGGTAGTATAGACCCTAGACTAGCAATGGTGGGTGGGGATATACAAGCAATTATGGGAGCTGCAATGGGTGGGTCGACTGGTCAAGTGGGTAATACGAGTAACGCTCCATCACAACCTGAACAAGGTCCACAATCACAAACATTAGGGATACCTAAACCACAAGGAGCACAGCAATGACTAGCGGAGAAGGTGTAAACGCATTCGTTCAGAATGCTTTTAGCGGATATGATGCAATGACCAATCGTATTGAGGTTGGTAAACGTCGTGATGAAGATAGGCAGCAAAGAGCTGTTAAGGCTAAGCAAGATGCTGAACTGTACACTCAGACATTAAAGAATAATACAGCTACAGCTGATATGGCACAACGCAAATCAGAGGCTCAGGCAATGATGATGGATACAGTGCCTCAATCACCTAGCCCTGAGATAGAATCCCTTAAAGCTGAGATAGCCAGTCTTAAGAAGATTACTGAGGCTCAGACAGCCAGT
>Ga0115592_1056489_pt1 | contig 9093 bp, 7 predicted proteins | sample Plaics_5_FD_89914 | JGI IMG/M metagenome (GOLD analysis project Ga0115592, IMG submission 89914) | Wetland microbial communities from Old Woman Creek Reserve in Ohio, USA - Plant_11_14_B (Metagenome Metatranscriptome) | ecosystem: Environmental > Aquatic > Freshwater > Wetlands > Sediment ... | reverse complement strand
GAAGGAGTCAGAATGAGACATGCGTTACGTCTTTCACTCTTGGCGTCAGTACTCGTATTGAACGCATCAGCCGATGATTTGGCGAAACTATTTGATAACGGAAAAGTGAGCGGTCAATTCCGCGAATTTTCGATTAGTCGTGATTATAACGGGGCTAGTAACTATACACGAAAAGCCAATACTATTGGCGGATATGTAAAATATGAAACAGGTGCATGGAACGGCTTGAGCTTAGGTGCTGCTGCTTATGGAACGATAGGGTTCTCTTTGAATGACCGTTCGAATTTAAAAGAGGTAGATCCAACTCTTTTGAGTACGAAAAATCAAAATGATATCTATCTCGGTGAAGCATATCTTCAATATAAAAATGGAAATACAACCTTCAAAGGGGGGCGTCAAAAGCTAGATACCCCAATGGCAGGCAGTGATGATGCGAGAATGCTACCCAACCTTTTTGAAGCGTATGTGTTGAGTAATACGGATGTCAAAGATACGACATTGATCGCGGCTCACGTAACCAAGTTTGCACAAGGGACATTCGGACGTGTATATGATGCCAGTGCAAATCATGCAAATCAAGTGTTGAGTGCAACGTCTGGTTACTCCTATTGGGATTCAAGAGACCAAGCCGGTAGTTTTGAGAATATGGGTCACTATGCTGTGAAACAAAACACGGATGGGGTAACGGTTGCTGGAACGATTTATTCAGGTATTCCGGGATTAAAGCTTCAAGCATGGGATTATTACGCACATGATATTTTGAATGCGCTCTATGCAGAAGCTAACTATGGATGGTCATATACAAGTGGAGTTTCACCGTATGTAGCAGCACAGTATATTCGTGAAGATAATGTGGGTGCAGATTATGCAGGAAAAGTAAAAAGTGATTTTCTAGGTGCAAAAGCAGGGGTTAAAGTTGCTAATTTTGATCTTTATGGGGCAGCATCGCATAACAGTAAAGATGCCTCTGCAACGATAAACGGCGGAACAATTTCCCCATGGGGAGGAATGCCTGCTTATACACAGGGGATGGTGACTCGTCATCAGTTTATGGCAGGAACCGACGCATGGAAAGTCGCAGGAAGCTACGATTGGAAAAGTATGGGTGTAAATTTGAGTACGGGTGCGTATTATGCGTCATTTAAATTAGATGCTCTTAATGGGTATTCTGCAAAAGCATGTACGACGACAGAATCAGGTTTCGATGTGATTTATAGCCCACAAACGGTTAAAAACCTTCAGTTACGTGTACGTGCAAACTATACACGTGATTTTGCACAGACAATTGCAGGTCTCGGAACTGATTGGGATGAATACCGCTTTATTGCCAACTACAATTTTTAAAGGAGTTCGACTATGAAACAAGAAATGGTAGATCGTATCAAAAACGATCCCGATTATATCCATCTCGTGCGTGTACGAAGCCGTTTTGCATGGACATTAACCCTCATTATGTTGGTGATCTATTTCGGATTTGTATTAGTTATCGCGTTTGATCCTCCCTATTTAGGGACACCACTCTCACCAGGTTCGGTCACAACGATCGGAATCCCCATCGGAGTAGGGGTGATATTGAGTGCATTTATCCTCACGGGGATTTATGTACGACGTGCGAATGGTGAGTTTGATGAACTTACCAAACGTATTAAAAATAAAGCAAAGGGGGAATGATGAAACAGATACTTTTTTTACTTCTTGGATCAGCTGGAATATTTGCCAGTGAAGCACTGACTGGTGCAGTTGAAAAACAACCATTAAATATGTCGGCAATCATCATGTTTGTCATCTTCGTTGGAGCAACATTAGGGATTACGTATTGGGCAGCTAAACGGACGAAAACAGCCAAAGATTTTTATACCGCTGGCGGTGGAATTACTGGCTTTCAAAACGGTATGGCAATCGCCGGGGACTATATGTCTGCGGCATCATTCTTGGGTATTTCGGCACTTGTTTACGGAAAAGGGTATGATGGTTTGATCTACTCTATCGGTTTCTTGGTTGGTTGGCCAATCATTTTGTTTATGGTAGCAGAACGCCTTCGTAACCTTGGTAAATATACGTTTGCCGATGTTGCTTCGTATCGTTTACGTCAAACACCTATTCGTACTTTGGCGGCATTTGGATCGATCACGACGGTTATTTTGTATCTGATTGCTCAAATGGTCGGTGCGGGAAAACTCATTCAACTCCTTTTCGGTTTGGATTATGAGATCGCGGTTATCCTTGTTGGTGTTTTGATGATCCTCTATGTCACCTTCGGTGGTATGTTGGCGACTACATGGGTACAGATCATTAAAGCATTCTTATTGCTTGCTGGGGCAACGTTCATGGCGATTGCGGTTATGGCTCACTATAACTTCAACTTTGAATCATTGTTCGCAACGGCGGTACAAATGAAAGATGTTAGTATCATGGCTCCAGGAAAACTAGTCAGTGATCCGATTTCGGCGATATCACTCGGTGTTGCGCTGATGTTTGGTACAGCGGGACTTCCTCATATCTTGATGCGTTTTTTCACCGTTAGTGATGCGAAAGAAGCGCGTAAATCAGTATTTTATGCAACAGGTTTTATCGGGTATTTCTATATCTTGACGTTCATCATCGGTTTCGGTGCAATCGTTATGGTATTCCAAAATCCTCAGTATCTTGATTTGGCAAAACAAGCGGTTGATGGCGGTTACCCAATCCTCGGTGGCGATAATATGGCGGCAATTCACTTGAGCCATGCCGTAGGTGGTGATTTCTTCCTTGGCTTTATTTCAGCCGTAGCGTTTGCTACCATCCTTGCGGTTGTTTCAGGATTGACACTAGCAGGTGCTTCGGCAATTTCTCATGACCTTTATGCAAGCGTAATCCGCAAGGGTAAATCAGATGGTTTGATGGAGATGAAAGTCTCTAAAATAGCAACGGTTATTTTGGGGATTATCGCTATCTTCTTGGGAATTACGTTTGAAGATCAAAATATTGCGTTCATGGTTGGATTGGCGTTTGCAATTGCTGCAAGTGCAAACTTTCCGATTTTATTTCTCTCTATGTATTGGTCAAAACTTACGACTCGTGGTGCATTGATTGGTGGTTCATTAGGTCTTTTGACCGCTGCTGTTTTAGTGGTACTTGGGCCGACCGTATGGGTAGATGTGCTCAAAAATGCTGAACCGATTTTCCCTTATAAATACCCTGCACTTTTTTCAGTGAGTATGGCATTTATCGGTATTTGGTTCTTCTCAATCACCGATAATAGCGAATCAGCACAACAAGAAAAAGAGGCGTTTGAAGGGCAATATATCCGTTCTCAAACAGGTATTGGTGCTGAGGGCGCAGTTGAGCATTAAAGATTATTTTGAACGCCGAAGGATCATATGCCCCTTCGGCTACGCTAGCCGCTATGGCACTAAAGCTTGCCCCGTACGGGGCAGATTTTTTTCATCGAATTAGGAGTTACCTATGAGTCTATTTGACCAAAAAGCATTACTAATGTCGATCCACCCTTTCGACCTATTGGGCGAGAGGATGATTGAGAGACTAATGACTCAAATGGACATTGCCTATTATCCCAAGGAGACGGTTTTAATCGCTCCAAGGGTACGGGCGGAGTTTCTCACCATCATCATCAAAGGGGTCGTCAACGAAACCATTGAGGGTGAACTCCAAAATATCTATTCCGAACGTGACAGCTTTGACGCGAACTCCCTCATATACGGAAACAGTGAGAGTACCTTTAGCGTAGCAGAAGATCTTATCTGTTATGAACTCCCAAAAGAATCTTTTCTTAACCTTCTCCAAGATGTAGAGTCGTTCCAAAATTACTTTATGCAAGATTTTATCACCAAACATCAGCATCTTAAAGAGCGACAGAATCAAAATGAATTGACCCCTTTTATGGTTTCCCGTGTCGATGAAATTTATTTGCACGAGCCTTGTTTTGTTGAAGCGACGATGCCGATCAAAGAATCAGTGCGAAAAATGACGGATCAAAATGCTAATGTGATTTTGGTTCGTAGCGGTGAGTCAATAGGGATTGTAACGGATACTAATCTACGCGAAAAAGTTCTGCTGGCGGATAAAAGCAGCAATGACCCCATCGGTGAGATTGCAACGTACGGTTTGATTACGATTGAGCGAAGCGATTTTCTCTTTAACGCACTGCTTCTTTTTACCAAACACAGTGTCAAACGACTTATCGTGACGGAGAATGAGAAAATCATCGGTATTTTGGAACAGCTTGATTTATTGAGCCATTTTGCCAGTCATACCCATTTGATTGCCACCTCTATTGAACGTGCACACAGTATTGATGAGTTACAAAGTGCTGGGCGTTCTTTGAACTATTTAGTCCGCTCTCTCACTACAAAAGGGGTGCGTATTCGGTATATTTCCAAGCTCGTCAGCGAACTTAATATAAAGCTTTATCGTAAAGTTTTCGAGATGGTTCTCCCCTCATCCTTGCACGATAGATGTGCGTTAATCGTTATGGGAAGCGAAGGGAGAGGAGAACAGATTTTGAGGGGCGATCAGGATAATGGTCTTATTTTACGTGACGGAGAAGATGACACTCTGTATGAACCCTATATGATTCGCTTTAATGAGTATCTGTTTCAATTGGGATTCCCAAAATGCAGTGGTAATGTTATGGTTAGCAATCCCTACTGGCGCCACAATGTTGCAGGATATAAAAAACTCATTAGCGAGTGGATTGATACGTTCAACGAAGAGGCGTTGATGGGATTATCTATCTTTCTTGACGCCCATTGTGTGGCAGGAGATGAGACCCTCTTAGCGGAATGCCGTGATTATTTATTCGATAATTTCGAGGGACGAAGCGATATTTTGGCACATACCGCCAAAGCTGCATTGTCTTTTGAAACTCCTCTGCGCTTATTTTCAGGTTTTGTGTTAGGGAGTGCCGAACATGAGAGTGAATTTGATATTAAAAAAGGGGGGATTTTCGCGATTGTGCACGGTATTCGCATTTTGGCATTGGAGCATAAGATTACGCAAACCAATACAACCCAGCGGATCAAAGAACTCAATAACCGTGGATTATTTGACAAGCGATTTGCCAGTGAGCTGATTGAGGCGTACGATACACTGCTTAGTATACGATTAGGTTTCACCCTCTCTCAAAAGCACGAGGGGGGTGAGCTAAATTATGTCAATCCCAAACTGCTTACGAAGCCAGAGAGAGATTTACTCAAAGATGCTTTTAAAATCGTCAATACCTTTAAAAAATTTCTCACCTACCATTTTCATTTGGGAATGGTCGTGTGATGTTTGATTCTCTCTTTCGCCGTTGGAACTTGCGTGGTTTGAGAGATGAAAACTATAGATGGCTTTTTGAACCCTATCATGGGGATGAAGTCGTCGTATTTGATACCGAAACAACGGGGTTAAATACGAAAAAAGATGCTGTTTTAAGCATCGGAGCGGTAAAAGTGAAGGGGGATAGAATTCTGACCTCTCAAAGTTTTGAGGTTTTTTTGAAGTCCTCTAAAGAGATTAGTGTGGAGAGTATTAAAATTCACCATATTCGTCCCTGCGATTTAGAGGACGCACTCCAGCCGTTAGAGGGGGTAAAAAAATTTTTAGAATTTATCGGAAATCGCCCGCTGGTAGGGTACTATCTGGAGTTTGATGTAGCGATGATAAACCGTCTCATTAAGCCGTGGATAGGGGTTAATCTCCCCAATAAACAAATTGAGATTTCGGGGCTATATTTTGATAAAAAAATTGCTTTGATTCCTCAAGGAAATATTGATTTGCGCTTTGATACAATCCTCACAGCGTTGAACATCCCTAGGATGGGACAGCATAACGCGTTGAATGACGCGATCATGACCGCAATGGTCTATATTAAATTACAACAACCATTTAAACTACACTAAGGACATTCATTATGAACGATAACGTAAAACAAACATTTCAACCCAACCGAGAGTTTGCCAAAGCTGCCCGTATTAAAAATATGTGTGAATACCATGATCTACAAACATGGGCACACGAAGATTATGAGGGATTTTGGGGTCATTTCGCCAACGAAAAAATCGACTGGTTTTCACCGTTCACCCAAGTGCTCGATGAGAGCAATGCACCGTTTTACAAATGGTTCTTGAACGGAAAACTCAATGTTGCCCACCAATGTATCGACCGTCACCTCAGTTCACGCAAAAACAAAGCGGCGATTATTTTCGAAGGGGACCGTGGGGATAAACAAATCATTACCTATCTGGAACTTTATTACAACGTTAACAAATTTGCCAATCTTCTCAAAAATGAGTTTGATGTCAAAAAAGGTGACCGTGTCGTTATCTATATGCCGATGATTCCAGAAGCTGCGTATGCGATGCTAGCATGTGCCCGTATCGGCGCGATCCACTCAATCGTATTTGGAGGATTCTCATCCGAAGCACTCAAAGATCGTATCGAAGATGCCCAAGCAAAAGTGGTCATCACTGCTGATGGGGCATACCGAAAAGATAAGCCGTATATGCTCAAACCGGTTGTTGATCAAGCGATTGATGAGAACTCTCCGGTCGAAAAAGTGCTCGTTGTTGAGCGAAACAATGAAGATATTACGTGGGTAGCGGGACGTGATTACTCCTACAATGAACTTATCAAAAACCAATCAAGTATTTGTAAAGCGGAAATGATGGATGCAGAAGACCCTCTTTTCCTCCTTTATACATCAGGCTCTACCGGCAAACCAAAAGGGGTTCAACACAACAGTGCGGGGTATATCCTCTGGGCGCAAATGACGATGGAGTGGGTATTTGATGTCAAAGAAAACGACACCTACTGGTGTACGGCTGACGTCGGCTGGATTACGGGACATACCTATATCGTTTACGGACCACTTGCTATGGGTGCGACGACGGTCATGTTCGAAGGGGTTCCGACCTATCCGGATGCCGGACGTCCTTGGAAAATGGTCGAAGAATATAAAATCAACCAATTCTACACGGCTCCAACGGCGATCCGTGTATTGCACAAAATGGGTGAAGATGAGCCGGCTAAATATGACTTGTCCTCTCTAAAAGTCCTCGGAACCGTTGGTGAACCAATCGATCCTCCGGCATGGAAATGGTACTACGAAGCAGTTGGCGGTAGCAAATGTGCGATCGTTGATACCTACTGGCAAACCGAGACGGGGGGACATATCGTCTCTCCACTTCCAGGTGCAACGCCGATCAAACCTGCGTGCGCAACATTCCCACTTCCGGGGATTATGGCAGAGATCCTTGATCCTCAAACGGGTATCAAAGTGGAAGCGGGCGAGGCTGGTTACATGTGTGTAACACGTCCGTGGCCTTCTATGATTCGCGGCATTTGGGGCGATCCTGAGCGTTTCGTGAAATCGTATTTCGGCGATGTAAAAAAAGAGGGGCAACCGGTCTATTTCACCGGTGACGGCGCACTTTATGATGAAGATGGATACATCACCATTACCGGACGTACCGATGATGTTATCAACGTTTCCGGTCACCGTATGGGTACGGCTGAAGTGGAAGCGGCATGTAAAAAACACCCCAACGTTGCAGAAGTAGCCGTTGTCGGTAAACCGCACGAGATCAAAGGTGAGGGAATTTTCGCCTACATCGTCCTCAAAAGCGAAGACACCGTCGGTGAAGAGATGGAGATGGTCAAAGAGATCAACAAGGTCATCATGAAAGAGATCGGTAACATCGCGATTTGTGATGACATTGTTTTCGTTCCGGGACTTCCAAAAACCCGTTCAGGTAAAATCATGCGCCGAATCTTGCGCTCGATTGCGAAAGGGGAAGCGATTACACAGGATATTTCAACGCTCGAAGACCCAAGTATTGTTGCCACTATCGAAACAAAAGTCAAAGGGTAATCTCTTTCCTTTGATTTTAGAGAGTATCCGATGCTTTTGTCTTTTTGACAATATCATTAATCTGGCGCTGTAGATACTCAGGGAGAGAGGGGATATGGAGGTCAAGAAACCCTTCAATAATGAGCGACCGCGCCTGTTCCTCTTCGATCCCTGATGCCATCAAGTAGGAGAGCTCCTCTTTTGAAATCATCCCTACACTCGCTTCGTGGGAGAGCTCCGTCTCAGGATCGTTTCCTATGAGCTCTGGGATGGCATGTATCATCCCCTTTTTATTCAACAAAAGACCGTTGCATGCCATTGTCCCCTGTCCGCCGGGCGCATGAGCGATTATTTTCCCCCGCGTGATCACATCTCCGCCGTTTGAGACGACACGGCTGATTATCTGCGATGAGGCTCCCTTGCCGTTAAGCAGTACGGTTGAACCGACGTCGAAGGAGGAGCCTTCGTGGGCGTAAATAACCGAATAGAATTCCCCAAGACCCCCCTCTTCGATGAGTGCAAGGGGATCCATCTGAATTTTCTTGACACTGCTAAGCGCTATGTAGCTGGAGACGAATTTGCCGTTTTTTCCGACATGGGCGGCACTGCGGGGATACACTTCGATCTCTTTGCCCCAACTGTGGATCATCGTAGAGGTTACGACAGCGTTCTCTTTGATAAAATATTCGGTAACGCCGATATGGCGTCCCGATAGTGCATGGGCGCTGCTCGTGCAGCCACTGATGAGATGGAATTCTGCCCCCTCTTCGGCGATGATGATGTTGTGCGTGCACTGTGTGAAGCTGTTAGTGTCGATCATATAGCAGGTGTAGAGAGGAAGGAGTACTTTTTCTCCCGCCTTGACGCGGATAAAGTAGCCGAGTTTGTTTTCATTATCGGCAACTTGCTTGACGTACTCGTCTTTATCTTTCGGGACGAGGGTGTAGCTTAGTTTTGAGAGCCACTCGTATTTTTCAAGTGCGATGCTTATGGGGAGTATTTCGATCGCATCGCTGGCAGAGTGGGTATCAAGCACCTCCAGATCGCTGACAAGGAAACTGGCAGACTTCTCCTGCTCGACGTCATAGGCAACATTTCTTAACGCATTTATAGTCGTATCATCATAGGTATTCATTTTTTATCCTTTTCTCTCTGGATACATCGTATACAGCCGGAAAAACCATCTTTTCGGATGTCATCGAGTATATCCATCGGATTACCGCTGCAGACAATCTTTCCGTCCATGAATACATGTCCGACAT
>Ga0115592_1062111_pt1 | contig 9223 bp, 2 predicted proteins | sample Plaics_5_FD_89914 | JGI IMG/M metagenome (GOLD analysis project Ga0115592, IMG submission 89914) | Wetland microbial communities from Old Woman Creek Reserve in Ohio, USA - Plant_11_14_B (Metagenome Metatranscriptome) | ecosystem: Environmental > Aquatic > Freshwater > Wetlands > Sediment ... | reverse complement strand
CTCCCATACAGCGTATGGAGTTTTGATGAGTACTTGTGGTCTACAGCCTACCACTGGCGTGCGTATTTCGCGCGTTATGTTTAACCTTTTTATAGGCGACGATGACATGACTCATCGCCGGTTATACTTAAGTTTAAACTGAGTATTTTATCGTTACTAAGTCTGAAAGTACTTTGAACTGACAAACCCTTTAGTTTTAAAACGTTTTTACATATTTAAAGTCTCAAAAATATGGAACCTGCATCTCAATTGTGCAGATTTAGGATTGGCTTGATTGTATTACAATCATGTCAATCCTACAAGTGGATCAACTGGATCTAAATCATATTCCATTTACCATGGGATATATATCTACTAGACCCAGCAAACAGAACTTGAACACTATAGTGTTGAAAGAGTTAGCAAACGTTTTTATGTGTTAATAGTCTCAAAAACGCAGATCCTCATTAATTTGAGTCGTATGGCATTTGTCATATAACCTAGTAGATAAACTAGGGTCACTTAAATTTATCAATTAACCAGGATTCTAAAAATTCTTAGCCTGGACATTGTGTCCCTGTGGACATAGTGCGCAAACAGAAAATGATCATCACACAAAATCCAAGCGAGGCAGATACCATCCTCTTTTTGGTGAGAACCTGTTGCATAAAGCAGTCAGATGTTATGCATTTTTTAAACTAATCAAAGTTTGTAGTATAAACTATGATTCGTACATTGTTCGTTATGTGCGCAGAGGCTAACAATCTAAAATTTTGTTGGTGACATTTAATCTTTAGATATTGTACGTTTATGAATCTGAAGAGAGTTTTAACCATTTACTCATTAAATGTAGGTCGTACCTTTAGTTTGGAGAAACTAGTTAAATCTTCACATATCATTTGGTTGTCGTGATCAGATGGTACTGATTCCGCGTCTTAAGCAACAAGGCGTTTGTGAGTTTCAGCCTTGACTGGGAAGGTGCTTGACATGTTAGTGTTGAGTCCAGTACAAACTAAGATGAATAATCTGAAATTTAATAAATGGGTGTTAAGTGGACTGTGCCAATCCACACGAACCAGCCTAAAAATGGTAAACGTGGCCGTCGAAGCGGTGAGCACGAGTAGCAAACTCGTTAACAATAGCAAATTGCAGGGAACAACTAGTGAAGTTGAGGTTTACCAACCAACTAGCCTTGCTCTTAGATTGAGAAAAACCCTCTTAGCAAGAGTATTTTTGGATGTAATTGTAGCTATGATTATATCTATTTTTTCCTTATTTTTCTTCGTCCTTAAAATGATTAAATATCATTCTATACAACCTACTGAACAAGGGCAGGAGGAATATTTGGAAAATAACAAAAGACAACGACGTTATGACGCCAAGATTAAGCGTAATAAACGCAAGGAAGACAAAATCAAAGCCAAGTTGTCAGAAGCTAAGGTCATTAAAGAGAAAAAAGATATAAAAAAACATGGAAAAATTACTCAAGATCATAAGATGGAATCAAGGAAGAAATATTCCTTCCATTCAAATGAATATGATGAGATTTTTGAAGAGTTCAACACTCCCAGATATAATCGTGTTTTTAGACCAACACATCGATCTAATAATCGATCTAGGTCATCTTTATCTTACTCATCATTACAGAAAGACTTCGAAGAATTTGATTCCGATGAAGTTTCAGAAGTTGACAGTGATATCACTTCTTATTCTGTTGACGATGGCCCTAAGCAGCATATTGGTAAAGTTAAGTGGAAAGATAAATATTATGATATTAAAAATGATTTACATTCTAGGATACTAAATGGTAAAGTAAAATTCGATAGCACATTTAATCCAATCTTTGAGGTCGAAAATATATACCGTGCTTTGTCCTATATTAAAGAATTTAAGACATCAATATCTTTAAAAGATTTCGAATTGTTTGTTATAAATGCATATGCATGTTACAACAGTATCGATATTCCTCATTTGATAAGTATTCTTATGGTGTATAGTCATAACTATATGAGTTCATCTTATTCTGGCATTTTGAAGGATTACTTGAAAGAGTTATTCGTACCAGGGGAAGAAGTAGTGAACCAAAGTGGTGAGACTTTAACTAAAATTAAGGATATTATTAAATCTTGGAAAGATATTAAAAATAGTAGATTTGTCGATTCCATTAAACGTTTGATTGCTGTCACAGTTGCTTCAGGAATGTGTAAAGCTGCATCAATTCCTTTCGGGAAAACTATGTTCAACAACTTTTATAAGAAAACAAAAGTTGGTAGTGTTTCGCGTTTGGATTTTATTGAACAATTCTTTGAAACTACCATATATGTATATGAGAAATTTGAATATTTCTATCATAATGGTGATTTTATGTCTTTGTTCTACGATCAGGAATGTGGTGGCGAAACATATGAGAAGGAGTATTCTACCCTGATATCTACATTGACCTTACTACATACAGGGAACCTCTCAAAAAATGATTTTGATGAGCATTCATATGAAAATCGTGTAGACAAATTGATTTCTACTACTGAGACTATCATTTCTAGTACTAGTGGTATAGAAAGAAAGATTTTTGCTGAAAGATTATTAATGTTAAAACGCACTAAAGTTGCTATTTTGGATTATCATAAGTCCATGACATTAAGGGAAGCTCCTTTTTCATTTCTATTATTTGGTGGTTCTGGAGTTGGAAAATCCACTATGTTACCAAAGATTATTAATGCTTTATTACAGGCCAACAATATGGAGGTGAACAAAGATTTAGTTGTGACATTACAAGCCAGTGATGCCTTTCAATCTGAGTATCGAACCAAACATACAGTAGTTATCCTAGATGATATAGCAAATGCCAATCCGGATCATACTCAAGTTAATCCAAATGACATTATTATAAATTTTTGTAATAACATTCCAGCTTATGCACTCAACCCCATAGCTGAGTTGAAAGGTAAAATTCTGATTGCACCGAAGTTCTTTATTGGCACAACTAATAATAAGAGTTTATTTGCTAATATTTATTCCACTGAACCTATCTCCATATTAAGGCGATTTAATTACACTATTAGTGTATCATTGAAGCCTGAATTCATGTGTGATGGTAGATTAGATAGAACTTTAGTTTCAGGTTATGGTGTGGATGCATGGAATTTCACAGTTGAAATACCTTATTCATTGAATAATGCAGGCAGTACTGTTAAAAGTGTTGCGTACAGAGTTGTTAATGATGATGGAATAGAAATGCGAGATGTGTCGTTGGGCCGTTTGATTTATTTTTTGAGCAAACAGTCACGAATTCATTTCGCACAACAATCCGCATTGTTGGCGACAAACAATGAAGCTTTTGGTACACAAACTTGTGAACATCATTCATATGAAGATATCTGTCCTTTGTGTTTATCGGAGCAAGGAAATTACACCGATCTCTATAGGCTAATTCTTGGTAGATGGTTAAAAATTCCCAAATTCATTTTTTGGTTAGCATCCAAAGTTAGTTTTTCACATAATTTTCTAAGGACTGCCATTTTGATAAAACTAGTTGAAAGTTTTTATTTCGATTATATAGTTCAAATGGTCTTTGTCTTAGTTGGTTTTATTTCTATAATATTTGCTGAAATAGTGAATAAGTTTCTTCACATGACAACAATTGTGTATTTAGTGTTTATAATGATTCATTTCTCATTAACTATTACTTTTATTCTTGTTGCATACGTGGAATTAACTAAGAAATATATATTGACTATGTCTACAAAAACTGTCCATGAATTTTGGAAGAGAACTCAACCCGTTAGGAAACACTGTAAGAATCTTATACGTTTTATGTCAATCGTCACTGCATTATATGCTTTGTACAAATTTTATAAGCGCTGGCAAACCAATGAACAAGGTGCAGCGTTTTCAGTTCCGCTTCCTCGTGAAGATGAACAAGTTAACGTGTGGAAAACTCCAATAGTTAAACCAATATTGACTTGTCCCGAATTGACAAATATGACACTTGAACAAGTTAAGGTTCTAATAAGTAAAAATATCGGTCATGCTACTTTCAAAAATGATCAAACTGGTAAAGCCACTAAGTGTGATATTTTCCCTTTAAAGTCCAATTATTGGCTTGCGCCATGGCATGTTCTTAAAAGGGATTATAACAAAATCACTATCATCAGGGATGATCCTGAATTTCAAGGTCCAAACTTATTTGACAGGTATATAGGAAATAACATAATGCAGAGAATTGGTAAAACAGATCTAGGTATTATTTTCTTAGCTTCGGGTGGTGACACACGAGACCTAAGGAAATTATTTCCATTGACACATTCTATGAAACCTATGCCAGGCAATTTAATTTATAAAGATGAACTTGCTAACATGAAATATGATGCTTTCAGTATGAAACCTCATCTTTTAAGAAAGGATGATACTGAATATCGTGGTTTTTCATATAATTGCAATTTTAATACTTTTAATGGATTATGCATGGCTACTATAGTTTCAATGTCAAAATTTCCTGTTATATTGGGTTTTCATTTGGCAGGAGTTACTGACACTCCCCAAGGAATTTGTCAAACAGTTTTATTATCTGAAATTGATGAAACACTTGAGAAGATGAAATCTCTCAGTGTGGTTTTCCAAACAGCTAGTGAAGTTAATGTTGACTTCAATGTCTTGGACATGGGAATTACCCATAGTGAATCTATACATAAGAAAAGTCCTTCTAGATTTTTATCAGAAGGGGCTAGCTTGATTCATTTAGGGTCCCATTCCGGCATGCGAAGAAAATTTACTTCGGAGGTTGTCAAAACTATCATTTCAGATTCGGTTGAACAAATTCTTGGTGTACCTTGTAAATATGGACCACCCAAGAATATTGGGACGTATTTGCCATGGCAGCAATCGTTAGAGAAGATGACGCACTTGAAATCAATTGATCCAGTTCTGCTTGAATTGGCTTATGATGATTTTCATGATAAGATCTTCGACCATTTACATAAACATGAATCACATAAGGATCGAATACATCCTTTACCTAATGTTAATGTCATTTCTGGAGTCGATGGAATATATGGTCTTGATCAAATCAATTTGAGTGCTTCTTCAGGCTGGCCTTACAATGTAAAGAAATCAAAATTGGTTTTTGAAGTTGAATCTGAAGGCACAGGCTGTTCTTTTGCTCGTGATTGCTCCCCTGAATTTTGGGCCAAAGTAGATGCGATGGAAGAGGAATTATCTCAAGGAAAAAGAATTTATCTAATTCATAGAACTAATCTTAAGGATGAAGCTACTAGATTTGATAAAGACAAAGTCCGCACTTTTGCTGGAACACCTTTTGAAGGATTAGCTTTAGTGCGTAGATATTTCTTAACTATTTGCAAATACATTATGGAACATTCCGAATTATTCGAATGTGCAGTTGGTGTGAATTATAATGGACCCGGTTGGACTAAATTGACCAATACAATGTTGAAGTTTGGTCCTGATAGAGTCATCGCCGGGGATTACAAAGATTTTGATTCATCCATGCCTTGCGAAGTAACGTTATGTGCAATGAAATTATTAATAGAAATAGCCAAATGGGCCGGTTTTTCACCCAGACAAATTACTATTATGGAAGGTATTGCAACAGAAATTTGCATGCCAGTCTATGAATATAATGGAGAATTTATCAAGGTCAACGGTTCTAATCCTTCAGGGCATTCTTTGACTGTTTTCATGAATAACATAGTTAATTCAATTTACCTTAGAGTAGCATATTATGGGATATACAATAGAATGCCTCCGGGAAAATTTGCACACAACGTTGCAGTTATGTGTTATGGTGATGACAATAAAATGTCAGTCCGTTTAGGAGTAGACGCTTTTAATCACACCAACATAGCCGCCTTTCTTAAAAGATTTGGAATAATATTCACTATGGCCGATAAGACAGCAGAATCAGTCCCTTTCATCAATAATGAGGATTGCAGCTTTTTAAAGCGTAAATCCATATGGAGTGAAGAGTATCAACGTTATTTAGCTCCTATAGAAGAAGCTTCCATATTTAAACAATTACATTGTGGTATCAAAAGCAAATTCCTCACTCCAGAGGAACAAGCTTCTGAGTGTATACTAAATGCACTCAGAGAATATTTCCATTATGGACGTGAAAAATATGATGAAATGCGTCTAAAATTATTGATGGTAGTGGCAAAACATGAATTAAAACCATATATGCCGGAAGGTATTCTCCCTCGTTATGAATATGAGGAAGAAAGATTTCTGAAAGGTGTCATGGAATTATAACGTTTGTTGACTTCCCGTCCTTGAGTAAGACATAAAACTGCTCACGTTATCATACGAGACATGGTCCATTAACATATGGTTAAATGTTAGGTTGGAAGTTTTTTCCAGAAAAGACTTAAAGTAGGAATTATCCGCCTTTTAAAACAACCAAAATAATATCATCCACTGGTTTACCGCTCGTTAATAAAATATAACGTCTATATATTGATGAGCCAGGCTTTGGATGTTTCAGGGTGCTTCTCGAAAGAAAGTATTGCCAATGGCGCGCTTCCCAAGCGAAAAGATGTTCTGTGACATAGTTTAATCCTGACTATGTTTACTTGTATATAAGGATTACTGAAAATATATATAATACCAACCCAACCCAAAACCATGAAACTGTGAAATTCATGGATATAGAAAACCAATGGATAGCTAGTAAAGAAACTTCTCCTGATGCTTCATTTACTACAGCTTTCACGCCTGATATGGAACCCAACGAATTCTTTTCAAGACCACTATTGATAGGATCCTATACATGGAATATTAGCATTATAGATAAATTTTACCAAGCTTTAGATGTTTGGTCATTGTTTTTCCAAAATAAGCGTGTTGCAAATAGGTTAACAAACTACAATTTGGCACACACTAATCTACATGTTAAAATTACCATTAATGGTAATGGATTTTACTTTGGTAAATTGATTGCTCATTATGTACCTCTAGTCAATTATGACAAGGTCACAGTTTTAGATGGACTGATTGAGGAAAATCGCATATTAGCTTCCCAACACTTACACGTTTATATTGATCCAACTACATCACAAGGAGGAGAAATTATTTTGCCGTATTTGTGGTCTCATGACGCCATAAATTTGCCAACCGGTGATTTCTCCAACTTAGGGAAGCTGTATATTCGTGAGTTTGTACCATTACAACACGCTAATGGAGGCACAAATCCAGTCAATGTGTCTGTGTATGCTTGGGCCGAAAATATGAAGTTATCCTGTGTTACAACTAATTCCATTAGTGGATTAGTAGCACAAGCTGACGAATATTCTACGAATCCTATTTCTTCTACAGCTACTGCTGCAGCAAAGATTGCTGGACGTTTGTCGGTCATTCCAACCATAGCACCATACGCTAAAGCAACTCAGATTGCATTAAACATGGTATCTGGTGTGGCCAAAGCTTTTGGGTACTCAAGACCTGCTGTTATACAAAACATTACTCCCATGATCCCACAATTAATAGGTCCCTTGGCAAATTGTGATCGTGGTGATAATGTGACTAAACTCACAGTTGATTCTAAACAAGAACTTACTCTAGACCCTCGAACTCTTGGTTTGGGTTCTGAGGATGAATTATCTCTGGCTTTCATTGCGGCTAAAGAGACTTTTCTTACTTCTTTTAATTGGAATCAGAGTGAAGCTTCTGGTACTTTTAAATGGAATGCTTTAGTAGGTCCATGTTATTATACAACAGCTTCTGAGACTGGACAAGTTTACGTTCCTTCATGTACTTTTGCAGCATTGCCTTTTAAGTATTGGCGTGGTACTATGAGATATCGATTTCAAGTAGTTAGCTCAAACTTTCACAGAGGTCGTCTTAAAATAGTATGGGATCCTGGTTACATTGCTTCTGATGAATCCAATGTGCTCTTTACTCGTGTTATTGACATTGGTGAAAATAAGGAATTTGTTGTTGATATAGGTTGGGCCAATGAGCGTTCATATTTGGAAACTCGAACAGTATCTAAAACAGTTAATTATTATAGCACTACTAGATATACTTCACTTTATCGTTATAGATATAATGGAGTTATTGGAGTTTATATTCTTAATGAACTCTCTACTCCTACAAATATTGCAGTAGATCAAAATGTTGCTGTTAATGTTTTTGTTTCCATGCAAGATGCACAATTTGCAGTTCCTTCATCATACAACATAGAAACTATAACCTATTTACCAAATACATTTGTTGCCACACAATCCAATGAGGAGGACTTAGTAAATGAATCTAATGAACCTTCAAAGGCTTCCAGTGAAGATTTGATTTGTGTCAATGATGTTGACAATCACATTAATGAAGTTTATTTTGGTGAGCATATTTCCTCATTTCGAACATTGCTCAAAAGATATAATTTACACTCCATTAAATACTTAGCTGGACCTACAGGTACAAAAGTCTGGTATGAAATTGTATCCAATTTTCCTGCATTCAAAGGGTATACCACGAGTGGTGCTAATACTAAACCTGCTACACCACAAAATTATTGTAGTACAACTTTGCTTAATTATCTCGCACCTGCATTTTGTTGTCTTCGTGGGGGTATAAGATATAAATATGTTTTAACTTCCACTGACACCACTAATTCAACCATTTTGTCTGCAACTAATTATGCACAAGAATATATTGTATCTACGATAGGTGAATATGCTTTGGATGGCACAACAGATGATGCGCTGGGTTTACAACTAATGAATATAAATCACAGGTATTTGAATGGTTCTCATATAACTTTAACAAGATACCAACCATCTATTGAGGTTGAGTTACCTTTCTATGCCAATGCACGCTTTTTGTGTCCTAAAGATCCCTTTATGAACACTAGCAACGATTATTGTTTGTTCCGTTTTACCCATGTTATACATGTAGTGCGTCCCAATGCAGCAATTTGCACGTTGAGAAAATTCGTATCAGTTGGTGAAGACTTTTCTTTGAATTATTATCAGGGATGTCCTCCATTCTACTATCCATAAAATCACAGTTTTATGTACTTTAAAAATCCTTACATAGGGCGTAAGGTCACCGCGTCGAAAATTATGCCGTGCTACACCCAACAGAAAAATTACTTTCGCACTTTTATAGTGGGGATAGTTTAATTCGTAATAGAAGTTTTTCTGTTGCGAATAATTGTCCTAAAGTTTTTAAAATTTTTCCACGGTGGACTAATCATTTTGCCTAATAAATGATTGGATTAACGATGGTCCTATTT
>Ga0115592_1111120_pt1 | contig 9299 bp, 2 predicted proteins | sample Plaics_5_FD_89914 | JGI IMG/M metagenome (GOLD analysis project Ga0115592, IMG submission 89914) | Wetland microbial communities from Old Woman Creek Reserve in Ohio, USA - Plant_11_14_B (Metagenome Metatranscriptome) | ecosystem: Environmental > Aquatic > Freshwater > Wetlands > Sediment ... | reverse complement strand
CTCCGGTAATTCCGGAGTTACTGAGTGTAATTGTACATATAGATCTAGCCTCTACGTGTACTATGTACACGTGGAGATTTCTAGAATAGTCTTATGTTATGATGATGCCTTATCTAAGCCACATAGTGGCGTCCTTATGGACAAACAAAATCAAAACGACGGTGTCACGATGGTGAATCCGTGTCCTAACTGTACTTGTTAGGGAAAATCTGGGCATATATGCATATAGCATTGTTGCCCTTGCCCCCTATGGGGCTGCATCTCGTTGAGATGGAATTGTCAAAATGACGGTATCAAGAACCCGTAACCACATTTGTGGTATTAAATATCGTAAGCTGGCTTATGCCTTAATATGCTGAAACGACGGTAACGCGTTGCGAGTCCGTGCCCTGAGAAAGATAATACAGGGAATACATGTTGTATATTACATTATTTATATTTACATATTGACAATTTTGCGTTGTTCCCACCACCTATAAAAATTATTCATGTTATATATTATAAAAACTGGTGTGTGAGGTATTGGACAAAGCATTGTGAGATTAAACTCAAGTACCATTGAAGTGTCGTAACTCCTCTATGGCAGCACCTAGATGGATGAATCTTGATAGTTTAATAATTTGGAGCCTGAGTGTCCAAACTATCAGGGATAGACAATGTTTTGGTAGTCGAAGGGACTATAAAATCTACACGTAGGGATGCGTGTAGAGACCATCTGGAACGTGGTCGGCGATTGATGCCCTGGTCTGATATAGCCATGAATATATTGAGGATGGTAAACCTCGGAGTATTCCAGCACGTTCAAGCTAAATTGAACGAATCCGTCTGCTCACAAAGTAGACTTAAAACTCATTCTCCCATTCTTTTCTCTTTATGCAATAAAACATACCCACTATAGTAGATAATACTATTCAAATCATTCAAAATGTCAGAATTTTACTTTTACGATAGTGACGAAGAGCAAGTCCCACAACAGGCTACTGTGCCTAGTGTGGAAGAAATCCTTGAGCAGAATAGACTCCTTAGGGAGAGGGTCAGGTTAGATTACATATATATGTGTCTCCGGACCAAGTATCTCCCCACTCTAGTGTGTTATGAACCACAGTGTGGATATGAAGAAGTCTCATGTGTAGTTAATCGAACGCGAGATACACAATCTGTTCATGAGATTTGTGGACCAGTACACAAATGCAGGAAGCAGTTTAATAACTGTTATGTTCGGAAGAATATAGGTAGCAGACAGCGTGCACGTTTTCGGCGTGCGGCTATTGGATGGAGCTTGCAAATGGAACTGGTTTTGCAAGAAATGGAGGGATTTGCCACCTGTGGGTATCACAGCAGTGGCATTTTGCACCCCCCTCATCCGAGGGTTATCCCCCAAAGCGGGGACGAAATGGATGAGAAGCAAGCACGGCGTAGTGCTAAACTTCGGTCGAGGAGATCGGAGTATTTTGAGCGACAGCGTGCGCGCTGTAAGAAAGGAAAAAAGTCCGCACAACTTGAAGAAGTTCGTAGGCAGATGAAAAAATATTCGAAGGATGTCAATCGTCCACAGGAAGTGGTTTCAGATGATGTAAAGAAACAAATGGAATTGATGTGTCAAGGCCTTAACCCAGAATCTGGAGTAGATTTTAGCAATGTCACAAAGGTTCTTAATCACCTAGAAAACTTTGTAGCCATGTGTTACACAGTCTCGGGAATGAATGATCCTGCACGAGCGGCATCCACCCTCTTTCTATATGTGAAAACCATCTCATCAGAGAGTGTTAGTGCCTCCCTGTGGCAGTATTTGTGTAACATTCTCATGGAGAAAGAGGAGAGTATAGTTCCTTTCGAAGATGGCTATCTAGCTGAATCAGGTGTTGAGTACCTTGATGTGTTGAGGAATCTCTCGAAAAACTTTTCTCTTTTGACTGCAAATCCCGTTTTTCCAAAAATTTCATATTTGCTTAGTGCCTGCGTTTGCGCAGGGCTTTGTGAGGCGTCTTCGTTGACGTGGTCGGTTGGAAGTGTTAATCTGTTCAAGCCGGATGTGTATATGAAGCACATCAGGGCAGAATCGTTGATCGACGCAGTTATTTCTACCGTGTTATACTTTGTTGAAGGAGGTCACGAATATTTCATTAATGGAACGATGGGAGGGTTTTTATTTTCAGATAGCAGAATTGAGCGTTTACAAGAAAGTTATAACAAGTTGTGTGCGTGCCAGACCCACTTCAAGACAGGAATGTTAAGAAAGGAGACTGGTATGTCTAACCATGAATATGCGTCTCAAGTTGACGAAACCATTGAAGGGTTGAAAAAAGTTAGTAGACTGGTAACTGGAGGAGAGAAAGCCTCTATCGATCGGATGCTAACCAAGATGTATGAGATACGGATGGAATTCAACGCTACAAGAGTTAGAGGCGGGCTACGGTGTGCACCATATTGTACCTTTTATCGAGGTACTTCTGGTGTTGGTAAATCGGTTTTAACCGGGGTCATGCCTTCCATTATTGGTGCATTGAATAATTTTGACGCTAGCCCTGATAAATGTACAACGCTGAATCCTGACGACCAATATCACTCCGGGATGCGTGGCGACGTGACTGTTGTAACGCTAGACGACATATTTAACACGCACAAAGACTTCCTAATGAATTCACCATGCGTTGATGTTATAACGTTTGTCAACAATATCGTATGTTATGCTATTATGGCTGATGTTGAATCTAAGGGTAAGATCCCGATTGAGCCCAAACTAGTGCAGATCACTTCCAACTTACCAGATATGGGGGCCTACACGGCTTCCAATCACCCGGCAGCCATTTTGCGCAGAGCAATCGTCACTGTTGACGTGCGGGTCAAACCACAATTCAGGAAGACGGGTGGAAATTCACTTGACATGGATAAGGTGAAATTGCACTATCAGTCACAAGGTCTAGATTTACCCATTCTCCCAGATGTTTGGGAGTTGGATGTATGGGAACCCATTCCTGTGCCTAGTCCAACACATGGAGCGCGTGAGGAGATCGAATATCGGCCTCACAGAGACGAGAAAGGACCGCTGATTAAGGTGGATGTGCATAGGTATGTAGAATTTATAAAGGTACATAGTAGGAAATGGTATGCAGATCAAGAAGACCTAGTCGAAAGGAGTAATGTTATTCACCAATCAGTCAAATTGTGCGAGAAGTGTGATAAAATAAACTTCATGTGCCAGTGCCAACCATGTATTATGCAGGATGTCATTGAGGCTGAATCTGGTGTCATGCCCTTGGCAAGTCCTGGTACGATTGATACAGAGAGTCTCATTCGCAATTTGAACTGCGGTATGTTGAACCTCTTGTCGTGGTTTCCTGATGCATTTGTTGGAAAGGTGACTAAGTTTCTCCTACGTTGGAAATATAGTGAGGATCTGTTTATGATACCCACAACTCCTGACATTATGTGGACATTTTGGCGACTTGTCCTTGTGAGTTTTCTCACTATTCCATTTAATATGTGCATCTTACAATTGCACGGGTTTTATTGGAACATTTTCGGGCTTTTCCATTTCGTGTTTTTTATGTGTGGGTTGCCTATTATATACTATCTTGCACAGTGCCTCATGGATCAAATCAACATAACGAAGCTGTCTTACAGACGTCGGTGCACTCAGGCCGCAATGCGACCTGATGCACTAATTGTTATTGGACGTAATCAACGAAAGCGAATTACTGATGCGTTTATTGCTGGGTCACTTGCTATGGCAGCTATTTACGCAGTAGTGAAGAGTGGAGCCATGTTGCGTAGACTTATGTCACATGTTGCTCATGGTAGTTTACAACCTGTTTCAGAAGATGACGTCAGGAGGCGTGATAAGGAGGTTTGCAACTACCAGAAAGTTGTACCTTCCCAACTACCTAATAAGAACAGACAGCTTGTGACTTGCACAATGGATCAATTTGTGAATACGATATCTGATAACCTGTATTACATGCGCATCAAAGGCGTAAGTGAGGAACGGTATAGAGTTTGCAATATATTGTTCCTGCGCGCCTCTGTCTTCTTAATGCCGTATCACGTGCTGTTTTCAGGAGCAGACCCCGTTAATGGGAAGACTGGTGATTTGGATTTTACAGTACATAAGTTGGGAACTACCCATGGTCCCACTACTAGCGTCGGCAAATTATCAGAGTGTTCGTGGGTACGCATTCCTGACACTGATCTGGTGGTGGTTAACGCAGACGTGGCTGGGACTATGTCTGATATCACCCATGTATTTACAGAGAATGATTGTGATGGTCCCGCGGAGTTTCTATACAGAAATGATGATGGCACTCTGCGACGGGAAGTCACTACGCTGTCTAAGGGCAGGGTAGGTCATAAATTTTGCCAGTTTGATGGAGCTAGTTACAAATTGGAAGGTGGGACCAAACCTGGTCTATGTATGGGCCTTCTCATGTCTCAGCGGAAGGAAAAATCGATTGTAGGTTTCCATTTAGGGGGGAAAAATCCCATTTTTGGGATCACTTCCACTTTTGGAATCTGTGGTGGACTAAAGAAGTCGCAGCTTGAAGAGGCGATAGCTAAATTATCTAGTGAGAGATTGCTACCACATTCTAAAGGAGAGTTCCCTACAGAGATGTATGGGATGAAGACGATTACCACGTACAATATTGATAAGCATAGTCCGGTACAGTATTTAACTGAATCACGTGCGTTCCATGTTTATGGGACTTGTAGTGGTGGCGTCACTGCAACTTCTAAGGTGGTCCAATCCCTCATTTCTGATACAGTTGAGAAGTACATGGCATGCCCACAAAAGTGGGGACCTCCCAAACTGAAACCTAGCTGGATGCCATGGCGGGAGAATTTGGTGAATATTGTTACACCTTCCACTGGTTTCAAACCACGGGTTGTGAAATGGGCAGTGGACGACTATTGTAGGCGGATTATCACTCATATTAAGGAGAACGATTACGCCCGCAGCATGTTCGGTGTCTTAACTATGGAGCAAGCCATCAATGGGATACCAGGTGTTAGGTTTATTGACAAGATTAATGCCAACACTTCGGTCGGATACCCTCTGGCGGGCCCAAAATCCAACATGATGATCGAACTGGAACCCAATGACGTGTATCCTAATCCAGTAGATTTTAATGAAGATGTGCAGAAGGAGATACGGAGGATTGAGATGTGCTACGAAGATGAGGAACGAGCCTTCCCAATATATAAAGCATGTCTGAAGGATGAACCAACTCCCATTGTAAAGGACAAAGCCCCACGTGTTATGTACGCTACTCAAGTTGCACGAGGAGTGCATGCACGCAAATATCTGCTATCCGTGACGCGGTTTATTAACACACATCCTTTGATGTGTGAGTCGATGGTTGGAATAAATTGTATGAGTCCCGAGTGGAAAGAGTTCCGAGATTTCATTACTAAGAATGGTCGGCTAGATCACCGCACTTTTGCGATTGATTATAGTAAGTATGACCAAAAGATTCCACCACAACTCATTACGGCGGCATATGAGTGTATACTGCGATTGTGTGAAGCAAGTGGGAAATATTCTCCCTATGACATGCGGCAAATCCGTGGGATATTCAGTGACGCAGTCTACCCAATGGTTGCGTATAATGGAACATTAATGTCTTTTGCTAATGGTGCGATGTCTGGTGATTCAATTACTGTATACATCAACAACCTCGTGAATAGCATTCTACAAAGATGTGCCTTTTATGAATTGGAAGTCCTTAAAACTAGGGAGAGAGAATTCCGAGATGCAATCCATGCTGGCAATTATGGTGATGACAACAAGGGTTGTGTGGAAGAGGATGTCGAGTTCTATAACATGCAAAGCTATCAAAGATATATGGCTGAGCATGGAATTAAGGTCACGATGCCTGACAAAACTGTAGATATGGTTAAGTTTATGCATTGGGATGAGGCTGATTTCCTCAAGAGGAAAGATAGTTTCATACCTGAAATTAATATGCATTTAGGCAAGCTGGATGAGGATTCCATTTTCAAGAGCCTACACTCGAACCTACGCAATGCCAATCTCTCTAGAGAAGAATTGGCAATAGCGTGTATGACTGGTGCAGCGCATGAATGGTTTGCGCATGGGCGCGAGGTCTATGAGACCAGAATCGGGCAACTGAAGGAAGTTGCTAGAGAACATCATCTTGATGTTAAGGCACTCGATTACTCATTTGATGATCGGGTGAACATGTGGCAAATGGCACATTGTGAGGGTCCTATGACTCATGATCAAATGGTCTTACATGACCAGAAGATTAGAGACCAAGACTCTCTCTTTCCATTTGAGGAATTCGCACCTGAAAGCGGACAACCGTATCCTTGTATTGGTTACCCGTTGTGTGGTCAACGAGGCTTACTTGGATTTTACATATACGGTGGCAGGAACCACGACTGTTACCAAAACTCTTCTATTATGTGTGCTTTGAGCCGGGCATACATGTATTTCAGGCTTGGTATTTGTATTAATTTTTTAAGAGGTCGCTCTCTCACCCTACACGAGAGAAACCAAGGGGTGGATGCCCCGACTGTTGGAACTGACTTGGAATATAGTCAGAGTAGTGATTATGTGTCGTCACTATCTAATTCTGACATAGACATAACTTATTTGGGTTACGACCCTGAATCAGGAGAAGAGTCTTTTGATATCCACACTCAACAAAACTTGACTACGCATACAGCAACAACGTTTTCATCCATGAATCCTGGATATGTCTATGACATTAAACCTAGTACGGATATTACTTTTAATAATGCAGTGAATGAGGTGGAAGATATACAACATTTCTTTAAGAGACCTACACTTCTCGACAATATGACGTGGACTCCTGGTGCTGTTTTGTATCGTACCTTCCAGCCATGGGCTCTCTTTTTGGCCCAACCTCGGATTGCGAATAGGCTTAGCAATTATAGGAATGTTAAAGGTACAATGCACTTACGATTTTTGATAAATGGCAATCCATTTTACTATGGTTTAGCCATAGCACATGCTGTACCTGTACCCACTGCATTGGATGAATTTGGGTCATATCGTAATCCTTTCGATCCCAACGTAGTGTGTGACATGGTTGGTTGTAGCCAGACTCCCCACGTATACCTGGACCCAACCCTTAGCCAAGGTGGTGATTTAGTCCTTCCGTTTATGTTCCAGTACAATGCAATGAATATTGTGACGGGGGACCAGACTTTACTCTGGGATGTGTACGTGAGGCAGTTTTCTAACCTCGCGCATGCACTCAACAATACCGACCCTGTTAACATTGCTGTGATGGCGTGGGTTGAAGACCTTGAGATGTCTGGGCTTACCAATCACAATATTGCTGGTATTTCGCCACAAAGTGGTGATGAATACGGTACCACTGCAGTGTCTGATATGGCTACTGCTGTTGCAAAGACTTCTGGTATGCTCAAAAATGCACCAGTCATTGGGAAATATGCTCGAGCTTCTGAGATGGTAGCTTCGCATGTAGCGAGTGTCGCAAAAGCCTTTGGTTATTCACGTCCAGCATTAGCTGACAACATACATCAACTCACCCCCAGTCTTTTTGGGAATATGGCGAATGCCAATGTAAGTGATGGAGTGATGAAATTGACTATGGACGTTAAACAGGAGACCACCATTGACCCTTCTACTGTCTCTGCAGCTGGTGATGATATGGATCTAGTAGCACTGGCAAAGAGGGAATCTTACATTGCTACTTTTTCCTGGCCCATACAAGCGGCGCATGGGTCAGACATTTGTCACGCACGCGTTTGTCCGTCAATGTATGTGCAGGGACCTGGAGCACAATATCCAGAGTTACATCTTACTCCGGCTGCATGGGTGTGTGTGCCATTTTCATACTGGCGAGGAACTATGAAATTCAGATTTAAGGTGTTAGCATCCAATTTTCACAAAGGGCGATTGCGTATATCGTATGATCCAGTATACTCTGAGAACGTTAGTTCTTTTAATTCAGTACACAATTATATTGTGGACATATCGGAGTCGAAGGACTTTACTGTCCACATTGGGTGGGCTAGTAATAAACCATATCTGGAGTGTGGTACGCTTTCCGAGATCATGTACTCACCAGTCACTATAGCTTCAACAAATCTCATTGAAAATGGTACGATAAAAATAGAAGTTTTCAATAAATTGACTGCACCGGATGTGTCGTCGGACCAAGTCACTATTCTTATGTTCGCATCTATGTGCGACGATTTTGAGGTCTTCGGACCTAGAAGTGTGATTATGTCTAGTATGACATATAACAATCCTAATGATGCCATGGCGATGGCAGATGAGGTGGACCCTCAATCTGGTGTGGAGCAACTTGACGAAAAGACAGACGAACCTAGTAGACCAGTAATCGACGCCCCAGATACTACGTTGGGAGCGGGTATGTTGACTGATCCCTCGATTATGATATGTGCTGGTGAGTCAATAATATCATGGCGACAAGTCTTGAAGAGATATTGTTTTCATAATGCTGGACAGATTATCAATGGTGCTACGGCAACCACAACTTCATATATAGGAAGGTGGTTGCGCCCAGATTTTCCACTGTATCGTGGCTACCAGTCTGACGGTGTTCACACAACATCCACTGGTGCTAAGTATAACTACGTTCAAACCACTATTTTGAATTGGGTAGTTCCAGCTTATTTGGGTTGGAGAGGTGGAATACGATGGAAATATGCAGTGGTTGGTGGTTACGGTGTGACACAGGGTATGCTAGCCCTAAATCGAGTGCCGTTTAACCCTGGATGGACCGGTGATGAGGGTGTTCTCACATCAGCTGGCAATACAAATTCCTCAGTAGCATCAGCGTATTTTACGTATTATCCATCCTTTTGGCAAGGTGGTACAGCTACGGAGTTGAGAAACAACCCAGTGGTTAACGCAGAGATGCCCTACCAATATAACTCCAGGTTCTTCAGTGCACGCAGGAAGAACATGGCCGTAGCCAATACGAGCTTCAGAGCTCATCAAGTCGTGTTAGTGTCACAGGCACTTAAACCTGTGGTTGCTGCTCATGTGGCAGCAGGGGACGATTTTACAACATTCATGTTCATTTCAGTCCCTAGGTGCTGGTTCCGTACTGGAAATCCAACACCACAATAATCTCACAGTCCTATGGACTTACTCCTCAGTAATCGGGAGGTGCGAGAGATCGCATTGGTGTGAGCCACCTGCAATTAGCTTTGACTATGGTTTTTATGGTGGTTTACCACCGGAATTTTACGTAGATTACAAGTTCTAGTTGCAGTCTTACTGTCTCAGGCGTGAGGCAGAGATTATATATGCAAAT
>Ga0115592_1073951_pt1 | contig 9347 bp, 1 predicted proteins | sample Plaics_5_FD_89914 | JGI IMG/M metagenome (GOLD analysis project Ga0115592, IMG submission 89914) | Wetland microbial communities from Old Woman Creek Reserve in Ohio, USA - Plant_11_14_B (Metagenome Metatranscriptome) | ecosystem: Environmental > Aquatic > Freshwater > Wetlands > Sediment ... | reverse complement strand
CGTTGATGGGGTCGGGTGTTAGTTTTTTGCTAGCATTTTTTACAATATCGGACCCTGAACCCAGGTCCGATAGCAGTATTATGCGTCTGCTTACGTATAGTACTGCTAAACTTTTCTCGTCTAGATACAGTGAGAAGCAGCTTGCTGTAAACATGCTTTGCATGTAGGATGGCAAACCTCTTTTGCCATAATGTAATTGACTAACCAAAATTACTTTATTATTTGTGGTTGTTTAGCTATTGTCTTGGTTAGAATACAATAGCTCTAACAGCAGATGGGTTTATGCTGTTAGTATTTTAAGCCCACACTTTTATTTAGCTAAATTGAGTAAAAGTGTAGTTTAAATTTGATAAATTCAGTCTTATTTAGCAAGTTCTGAATTACATTGCGTTGGGCAATGTGTACGCTTGATAAGCGTATAATGAAATATATTCGAATTGGCTTTCTTAATACCCATTGCCAACCGTAGGCTGTCTTTAGTAGAAAGCAGCCGTAGGTATTCTTATACTTATTTTAATTTAATATTTTAGATGGGAACTTAGGTTCACATCGAGTTCGGACGATCGGTCCTTATGCAACGTATGTGTTCGCGAGGTAAGTGTGTGTAATTTTTAATCAGTTGGAATAGTATGTATATGCTATGATATTAAACTAATATGTTAATAGGTAATTTGTAAGTCTATTAAAGGTATAATTACAAAGTTAATAATTGGTGACTTAATATTATAGTAGTTGGAGCATTTCTACCCAGTGTTGCATTTACACACACAGAGGCCTACATATATTAGTGTCTGGTCCAACAAGTTGTAAGCACGTGAGTGCTTACTTCTTGTCCAAATTTTGTTTGGACAAGTTGTAAGCAATATGAAAGATATAAATTGGTATCAACGATCATCAGGAAACCCTCGCAGGTTTGATGATGATTATTTGATATTTCAAGATTATAACAATGAAGGTTATGGCAAATTTTCATTGTTTGTTGATGACTATGGATATGATGAAATTGTTTGTGATAAAGTTTCCGTTTACGAAAGTAATAACTTTTCGTTGTTTTTTTGTAATGAGACTACTCACAATTGTGACACTATAATCCCTAAGACTATTGTTGATGCAGTAATGCATTTCAGTAGTAAGAGATATAGTGTAAATAATCAGCTCGCTGCTGATTTGTTGTTTATGTATGATTCTGTCTTTAGTAGTTTTTGCCTTAATGGCTCATTGTTTGTGTATTATTTTGATGAAAATAAATTGTGTTTAGACTGTTATTGTTTAGGATATGACGATGATTATGTATGTGTATGTATAACTCCATTTAATTCATTTAATACGTGTTATAAGTTCATCAGGGAACAGCATGGTTGCCTTGATAATACGTCTCAGTATTTATGCACAAAGTTGCATAATACTGTGACTTCGGTAAGGAAAAGATATATGCCGAAAAAACGCGTTCGCGATAGATTGGTATTGACTGGTGAAAATAGGCCTTTTAAGTGTAGTAAAAGGGTTTATATGCTCGAGTTAACTGACGTTTATTTACTTTGTGACATAATAAGTACTACGCGTTATGTTTATGAAACTACAGATGACAATTCGTTTATATATATTATGCGTTTTTTTGATAATTTTATCAGACTACAAATATCTAATATTGTAGAATTAGACGTAATAACGTTATCAACAGTTTATACTTATTTGATGCCATATGACATAAAGGAACATTCTGGTGATACACCTCCTATATATGATGAAACGTTAAAAGGTCTCATTGATAACATCGGTGTTCAGACGAAAATACAATTTTCCAAGCTTGTTGGATGTTTCAATGATAATTACACTGAGGAGAATATTGAGATGGTTTTGACTTTATTAGAGAAAATATTGTCTTCTTATTTAACTGTGTTCTGCGATGACAAGTTGATAAAAGTATTTTCTTTGTTAGGCTTGTTTTTTCCTGGGTCAATTAGTATTGCGATACTAGATGGTATTCAGCAAATTCTATGTTACTTTTTGGGAGAAAATTGGGCGGATATTACTGTGAAGAATTATTATGAAATGATAAAATCTAGCTTGTTGGTGGTTAATATTGCTCAAGCAAATCAATATTTAAAATCATTTATTAGTTCAGCTTGTGCTTTATTAACAGCATTGCTTAATCCCAAATTAGTTCTTATTGGTGGTAAAAACTTGCATAATCATTTGTGCAAGATGATAGAACAAATATTGGCAAAATTTGATATAATAGGCTCTGTTTTGGAAGCCGTACTTTATGTGGTAAATGCTGTATCTGTCTTCGTTGAGTCAGGGTCTTTGTCTGGTTTTTGGTCAACTAATACTATTGTTGACGCAATAGAGAACGATTTTGCTGAAGTTACAAAGTTGCATAATTCATCGATAAATGGTGATCTTAGGTTGGATCCCGATTGTTCATGTAATTCCAAGACGCAATATGAATATGAGGAACAATTGGAGTCTTTCGTTAATAATATTAAGACTGTTCGTAAAACTTTGCCACCTCAGTATTTATCAAAGGTTAGCATGTATTTACTGAAGGCGGAACAGTATCAACAGTATGCAGTAACAAGTACTTACGCACAGTCTATGCGTATGGCACCTGCGTGTTTTGTTGTGTCGGGTCGTTCTGCCGTCAATAAGAGTCTCGTATCTTCTCTTATAGCACGACAAGCATTGATATCTGTTAATTTGCCATGGACATCAAAGCATTGTTATAATTTAAATGACAAGGATAAGTTTCAGTCAGGATGGAAAAATTATTACACTTGGATAATGGTTGATGATGCTGCAAATGCAATTTATGAACCTGGAGGCTTTGATTTAAACAACTTCTTGCTTAAGAGTGTAAATAATGTTCCACATAATTTGTTGTCCGCAGCATTGGAAAGTAAGGGTATGTTCTATAATAGGACTATGGTTAATATATTAACTACCAATAATCCTGAATTGAATTTGTCATCAACAAGTAATTTTCAATCTGCCGTGAGAAGGCGCATAAATTACGTTTTTGACGTTCAAGTTAAAGAACAGTATAGAAAACCTGGTTCTGAACCAGGAACATTTCAAACCTGTGTTGATTATGATAAAGTAACTGATACTTCTATTGTCCCTGATATTTGGGAAATAACTATATATGAGTGTGAAATAGGGTCCTCATCACCTGTAGCAAATATTAAAGAGTCATTATGCTCTCCTATTAGCAAACCTACTGATTCTGACTGGAAGCAAAAAGTTGTACATGAAAAATTGACAATCCATGAGACACTTGCATTTGTTAAAAAGTTTATGGTGTCTCATGTACAAAAACAAGAAAGGATGTTGAAAGTTTATGATGAGCTGGATAAAAAAATTGTATGCAATTGCGGATTGTTGTCGTGTAAAGGCTGCAATTTTTCAAGTGATAGCATAACTAATCTTCCTATCATTGACCAGTCCCAAGTTGAAGAGCATAGTGGAACTATATTGTCTAAACTGTCAGATGACCTACGTAAGTTTAGGAATAGTGGAATTGACACACAAATAGTCAAATTGTCTATGGAGTATGCCTTTGCAGATTCATGTTTGGGTCATATTAAGGACATATTGCAAATAAGTTTTGATAACTTTGTATGTACGATATTTATGTCAGTCATACGTAACTTGTTTAGGTATATTCGTAGGGTACTGTGTAACCCGTTAGTCGTGTTGCCAACCTGTATGGAAGGTAGCAGAGTAGACTATTATATGCATGCTAATACTCAATTGTTTAAGACATTATATTCACTAGATTCTATAGCTAATACCCTAAGTCATGCTCAGCATTTGTGTAATAATGGTTGTGATAATACATCTTATAATATTATTACTCCGTTTACTGATGTATTTCTTAAGGGGATGGCTATTAGGGATCGAGTTAATAGCCTTGTTTATAATTGGTTTCATGGGTATGATAAGGAGATTTTATTGAAAATGGTATTAGATAAAATTATAAGTAGGACACAAGGATATCGTAAGTTGCAGTCAAAGACTGACTTGTTTATGAAAGATACTGTCAACCCGCTTGTATTAGCATATGTGTTTTGTAGATATATAATACCAAATTATTTTTCGCGGTTCTATAATATAGAACAATATGGAAATTTAACCGTCTCTGAGATAGCGAGTTTAGATAAGGAGCAATATAATTGGAAGGACAATTTTCCAAGTTTGTTTTGTGCACCATTGTCTGGAAATATCCAAAGTAAAGAACACTTGTTAAATTATGTTAAAGGTATCACTTGTTATGTTTCATGTCTTGGCAAGGAGACTAGAGCCATAGCTCTTGATTGTGAACATATTTTGCTAAACTTTCATTTTATACGTGTTTTACGATCATTGTCTGTTGCACCAGAGGTTGAGATGAGTCTCGTATTTAGTGAAGTGGATAATCAACGTACAGGTAATTCAGTAATTAATAAGATAATAAATATATCGAAGGATTCTAACTCTTGTTATTTCAATCCGTCAAAAGATTTTTGTGTTATAAAAGTTAGAACGCGTGGTATTGTTGCTGGTGTTATCGATAGGTTTACAGATGAAGTGTTAATTGGAACTCATGCTGGTAGGTTGTGTTATAAATCATCTACTGGGAATTTTGAGACTACCCAAATTTCTGCAATTACGTATAATGCAAATTGTACAAATAACGCCGAGTTGGGTATAGCTTTTCCTGGTTACCATTATTTTGGTGATGTTAGAAAAGGACTTTGTGGTTCTGTTATTATTTCTGAGACTTTTAATCGTGCTATTATATTAGGCATTCATGCTGGTGGTCTTGATGAAAGCTTAGTACCCAATTCTGTTAATAGATTGGGAGTAGGTATCCATATCACCAAATCTGATATTTTATTTGCGTTAAGTTTTCTTATGTCAACTGGCATTATTGCCCATTCTAGTACAATAATACAGGATGAAGAGTTTAATATAGATCAGTTCGGGAAGATGCTGTACTCCCCAGAGTTCCATAAAAACACGTGCCTTAAGACCTTACCAGATAATTGTTCAAGAGTAATACCGTTAGGGTCGTTGAGTGATCGTGTTCATATTAAGAATATTATATTTAAGACTAAAATGTGTGATGACGTTCGAGCGCAATTTAATGTATTGGATGATTGGACTTGTCCAAGTTTAAAAGGACTGTCAAATGATAAATCATTTCATTTTAAGCAATTTATACACAAGGTTGATGATGGATGTAAGATTCCTCTTGATGCGCTGAATTGGGCTATAAATGATTATGAAAAGTCGTTGACTGACGTTATAGATAGTAATATAACATATTGGAGTAAGGAAATCAGGGTTTTAACCGATGATGAGATAGTTAATGGGATACAATCATTGAAATATTTGAATGGTATGCCTATGTCAACAAGTGCGGGCAAATACCTATCTGGGAAAAAGAGTAAGTATGCTACATTAGAAGATGGGAAGTGGATATTGCACAAGTTTGTTTGGGATGAGTATTATGTCCACGAACAAAAATGGAAGCAAGGAATCAGAACTTGGCATTTGACTGACGCCTTTCCCAAGGTTGAACCAACAAAGGTTTCATCAGGTTTAAAGCAGAGGACCATTTTTAACCCAGGAATAATATTGCAAATGTTGTGTCGAAAGCTAACACTGACGTTGTCTAGGTTAATATACACACAATGTGAAGCGAGTGAATGTGCGGTGGGGATTAATCCCCATTGCACTAGATGGGATAAGCTATTTAAGCGATTAAATAAGTTCAAAAATGGTAGATGGATAGCATTGGATTTCTCGGCTTTTGATTTGTCTTGTAATGACGTAATATTTGATAGGGTATTTGATATATTGATTAGAATCCTTATAAGGTGCGGTTATTCCGTTGATGATATTACAATGGTTCGTGTGTTAAAGAGAGTATTGCTATATAACGTTATAAACTTAAATGGGGATTTGGTGCAAATACCTGGTATTATCACATCTGGAATTAATTTGACGTCTATGCTAGGAAGTATAGTCAATAGTATTTATATGAGATGCGCATTTTATGACATATTCAAAGACAGGCAAAATATTTTGTCTAGAGGATTCAGAGAATATGTTTCATTAGCCACATTTGGTGATGATTCTGTTGGCCAAGTATCAAACATTACAAAAAAATTTAATGTTGATAATATTATATCAACACTCGGTAAGTTTAATATAAAGGCAACTAATTGTCATAAGGATGGTAGATCAGTTAAGTTTATGAAGCTAACTGACGTAGATTTTTTAAAACGTAAGTTTAAATATGACTATGAATTTGAATTAGTTGTGGCCCCGTTGAGCTTGACGAGTATATATAAGAGTTTATGTTATGTAAAACAATCTGTAATGTCAGTGGATGCAGTTACTGCTGTCAATGTGGATACAGCACTCCTAGAAATGAAGTTTCATGGTAGAAATGCATATGAGACGTTTAGGGCTAAAATAACTAACATAGCCCGCAAGCATGGTATTGACCATCATTGTTTTCTGTTAAATAAAACATTTGATGACCAATTACTTGCATGGAGAGGTGAATTTAATAATTCTAAATCACCCTCCTTTGTTAGTACTGTTGTGTCTATGTTTCTCAGACACATAAATAAATTGGAGGAGCACTGTTGTGATCAATTGGTTACCGATATGTTTAGGCATGACGCTACTTACATATTAGGCTTTGGTCATGATTTGCAGTGTCAAAACAAAAATGACTGTATTTCAGTTACAAACAAAAATTATAAAAATATAGGTGATCCTGACAACACCTTTAAATTTGTCAGTCAATATAGTCGTGGTTGCGGCGACGTATTGGATGTATCGCAACATATTATTGAACATTCTTCACAGATAGTAAATGAAAAGGAATTACTAGTCAAGTTCTCTCAATTAAAAACTGATGAGATTTTAGATATATCAAATGACCATTATACGCACATTCAAGATAATGATTTGTCAATTTCTGATTTTCTGGCTAGGCCTGTCGTAATTGGAACCTTCAATGTTGGTACTACTAGCACTTATTATAGTATAGATCCTTGGGCACAATTGTTGTCCAATCCTCGAATAAGTAATAGGTTGACGAATGTTAAGTTATTTTCAGGTAACGTTCATATGAAAATTATGATAAATGGTAATAGTTTTTATTATGGGCTTATAATGGCCTCTTTTAGACCTATGCAAGGAATGGATCAATTGGGTGATTACAACTTTGGTGTTGCTGGCACGTTATGTTCTATGAGTCAATTGCCTCATATAATTATCGATCCTTGTACGTCAAAGGGTGGAGAAATGATATTACCTTTCACTTATCACGACTCCTACTTAGATTTGACTGATCCTTATCAAGGAATGGGAGAGGTAATTTTTAGAAGCATTAACACTCTTAGAATGAGTAATGCCAACATATTAGCTACTAGTGTTCTGACTGTTACTATTACTGCATGGTTCGAAAATGTAAAGGTGGCTGGTCCTACTAATGTGGATATGAATTTGATCTCCCCTCAAAGTGGTAACGTAGAAAATGGAGACCCTAAAGGCCCAATATCAAAAGTTGCCACAAATGTGGCAAACAAGTTACATAAGCTTAGCTTAATCCCTGTTATAGGTGAAACAGTATTACCAGCTGAACAAGCGTTAAGGATAGGTGCTGAGATATGCGATGTTTTTGGCTGGAGTAAGCCAATTGTATCGCAAGATCCTTGCCCTGTTGCATTAATGCCATGTAGCAGTAATTGTAATTCCATAGGGACATTTACTGGTTTCAAATTATCCTTAGATAAGAAAAATAATGTCACACCAAGTACTAGTACTTTTTCTTGTACTAATCAGGACGAGTTAGCGATAACTTATATCTGTTCAAAACCATCTTATGTGGGAAAGTTCACTTGGGGTCGCAATGTGGTTCGTGGAACTTTGCTTAACGTAACCCCAGTGGCGCCGACTATGGCTATGTATGATTCTGCGACGCAGTTTTATTTTCCTTCTGCCATAGGTGGGGCTGCTATGCTCTTTAATTATTTTAAGGGAACCATAAAATTTAAATTTCAAGTTGTCTCATCTGCTTTTCATAGGGGAAGGTTGTTAGTTATTTATGATCCAGTTGCAGCTAATAGCTCACCAGAAATGAATACTACTTATGCCTCTATAATCGATATTGCAAGTGATAAGGAGTTTGAAATAGCCGTAGCAAATCATAATCGTACTGAATGGGTACCTATGACTAGTGCATATTTTCAGGCTATTAATTCCAGTCCGCTTGTTAAGGCTGATGCAATATATGGGGCAATTTCAATTTATGTGCTGAATGAAATGGTTGTTCCTAATGAGGATGCTACTATATCCTGTGATGTGGATATAAATGTTTGGATTAGTGGAGGTGATGATTTCCAATTAGCTAAGCCAGGATCAAACTATGTTAACTATATTCGTGAGCAATCTGGGGAGGTTGCTGACCCAGTTTCCACGACAACACAACTTGTTATGGAAGCTGATAATGAAAGTTATGATAATAATAGGATGTTCATGGGGGAGACTGTTAAGAGCTTGAGGCCATTGTTAAAGAGAACAGTGCCTTATATGACAATTGGATTTCCAACTGGTAGTACCGCTGATTATATTGTATTAAACCAGGGTCCGTACAATCTCAGAACTGGGACTAATACAGCCGGCATACATACAGCTAAGGTAGGTGCTTCTACTGTTAGTTACAACTATACATTTAATACGCCGGAAATGTACATTTCTTCTGCGTTCTTAGGAAAACGCGGTAGTATGAGGTATAAGGTCATGGAGTTTGTGCAAACTTCCACAAGCACGTCTACGCGTGTTTATGATAATGCATCGAATTTAATTATTACTGGGCTGACCAATACTACTGCTGATTCTTTACAACTAAGGTCCTTAACCCAAGTTGCACACACTTATGGCCCATCATATATGGGAATGCTTGTTGACCCATTGTTTTATGGTGTAGAAGGAATTGAAGTGTTTAAACCATCTTCATGTTCGGTTCATGAAATTGAGGTACCATACTATTCAAGCAAGCTGTATCTCCCTGCACGACAGTTTAGTATTGTCGAATATTATGATTCGTACCCGGTCTTAACCGTTGCATGGTTTAGGAATGCGGGAAATTGTGACGGCATGTATATGTCATTGCTTTTAATGACATCCGTAGGAGATGATTATAACTTAGGGTTCTTTGTTGGATGGCCCAAAGTTAAATTTGTAACAAGTCGACCAGGACCTGTTTAATTCAACAAAACGTCGGGAGCGACGTGACGAATAGGAGTATTTGTCGAAATGCTCCATCTTTTAGGCTCTGTCTG
>Ga0115592_1034747_pt1 | contig 9399 bp, 2 predicted proteins | sample Plaics_5_FD_89914 | JGI IMG/M metagenome (GOLD analysis project Ga0115592, IMG submission 89914) | Wetland microbial communities from Old Woman Creek Reserve in Ohio, USA - Plant_11_14_B (Metagenome Metatranscriptome) | ecosystem: Environmental > Aquatic > Freshwater > Wetlands > Sediment ... | reverse complement strand
CGGAGTTTCGTTGTCCACTTACCCTTGCTTTTGATTGCCCGCTTTGGCGTTCGATCGAATTCAATACTGCCCGCTTTGGCGTTCGGTGTTAATCAATCCAATGGATAACATTTCCGTTGTAGTTGCTGCGCGTGTTCTCGCGAGCAACATTACTGTGTCCCCCCCGATTTACAGGTCGAAGATTGATTATGCGATGGATTTACTCGCTAACAACAACAAACAACTTGTTTCCCGCAACTCTCTGTTGCAGGATGCTATTGCTTGGATGTGTTCTTACATGTCTAAGCATACCCTTGCTTGCGCCGATTTGCGTGAGTACAAGAAGAATCTTAAGATCGTTTTAGCTAAGCGCTTGCCTATTCAGAGGTTTGAGCTGCTGGCTGCTACGATGCTTTTATTTCCTTCGTTTTATGAGAAAGAAAAATTGCCCAAACAACAATTTCCACAATTGGAAGGGGGCGCGATGCATAATATAGTCGCCCCCTTGTTAATTGAGATTGAAGAAGATGTAGTACCTCATGTTGAGGTACCCATGGTTAGCGCGCTCGCCGCGCCCATGAGAGAAGATTGTGCCGTTTGTGATAGTACTTATTGCATTTCAACCATTTGCAAGAAATGTGTTGGACAAATGTGTATTATCAAGCATTTGGCCGGATACCATTCCGGAAAATTTAAGAATGATATTCAGGCACTCCGCCGTTACAATGAAATTAAAAATACAGAAAAGTTTGAAGAATATATGAAAAGGAAAAGAAATTTCGCTGAACCCATTGCTCGCCCAGTGGTTCCCCCTCAGTTAAACCGTGATTACGATTTGCATAAATTGAATGAGTGGATTACTGAGAGTGCTCTACTTACGAGAGCCGATCAACGTATGTTAAAGTACATTGAGAAGCTGGAAAGTATGATGAAAGATAAAGTTATCGCGCATGATTCCGACATTACCCAAATTTGGAAGGATTTTGTCGGTATGATGGAACACGCTTTAAAATCTGGGGCTCTTGTGTTAGGAGCAGTTGTAGTTCTTTCGGGAGCTGCGCTTGTTGCGATGGTTGTTACCATTCTAAAGACAGATTCGGTTATCGCCCCCATTATGTTGAGGGTGTTGGCCGCATTGTTGTTGGTCACATCTATTTTGGCTGGTGTCCAAGCTTTGTTTTCAGAACCCATTTTGGAACTCGCCACTGCCGTTGAGGAGAAGCGTAAGCAAAAAGATGCCGTTGAGAAAGGCAAAATTGTTAGTGAAGTTATTGGAACGAAAGATTCCGTGTTGCCTAGTAATGAAGAATTGAGGAAAGAAATTCGAGCGAATTCTATACGTATTGAAAATGAGAAAGATAAAGCGTTTGTTGCTGATGCAAAAGCGACTGTTATCAATTATGTCGCAGCGCAAGCGCGAGAAGGAAAATTTTTGCGTTTGGATTACTCGAATTTTGAAGGAAAGTTAAAATCTTTCCCTCATGTTTACCCAATTGACCCTGTTGCTTTAGCAAAGTTACTGGGAAAGAAGAAGGAAGAAGATAAACCGATACTTGTTGACCCGGATGATGAATTTGAGACACCTGGTTCTTATACTGAAGAAGATTTGGAGAAGGAAGAGTTGGCTAAGTTGCCAGTTTCCCCTAATATCTTACCACCCGCGTTGATCGAGGGTGATCCTAATAGGATTCTTTTTAAAGACCCGGAAACGTGGCAGTTTGATGGTAGTGATGATGAGGATTTGACTCCCAACATCGCACATGGTTCGTCTGTTGAGATAAACACGAAAGGTGTTTTTGCCCAGATGATGTACAAGTATTTGAAGAAAAGTCCCGCTTATAAGATTGCGGAAATGTCAGGACCCCCTCATGACCGACTTTTTGTGATATCTGTTGAGATTGAAGGAGACGTGTGTTTTGTGTCTGGAGGACATAGAACGAAGATAGATGGTGAGAAAGCCGTTGCTCGTCTTGGTTTGAAGTACCTTGAGCAAAGATATGAGAAGGTCAAGCCCCATGTTGGAGAAGTTGTAGAAGTCGATATGACCAAAGCTATTTCTGACCTGGTATTGGCCACGTCTAATGCTGTGAGTGGTGCCGTGAGCCCATTTGCTAAATCTACCCTTGCGATGGTGCATTCAGTTGCTACCTCTTTGCGAGATATTAAGTCTATTACTGATATTTTGCAACCTGTTGTGGAAACCGCAATTGGCGCCTTCTACGAACGTGTAGTTGGTACACCTTGGGTTCCTTGGTCCCAAAGAGGAATTCATGAGCTTATCAAGCCGCTGTTGGAAGAACATGCGGAGATTGCACATTTGGCTGAGAGGGCCGTGATGTTGCATACAAACACGAAGTTTCAGGAGAAAGTTACCGCATTTAAAAAGAAGGTATTTGAACTCGAAGCAATGTTGACTCGTTCGAGAACCCCCCCTCGCTACCTAGTACCTGTGGTAGCTATGCGAAACGACGCGGAAAATTGGATGCAGCTTGTTATTGCTGCTTCCCAAACCGCACGTGATCGTGTGGAACCTGTGTGTATCCTGATTTTTGGAGCGTCGGGTGTTGGCAAAACAACGACCATGACGCAGCTGAATGTTGATTTAGCCCCCACCTTACATGACTTGGATGAGAGTCACGAAGCTGTCTGGAATGATAACATGATATATACTAAGAAAACTGAAACAGAGTTTTGGGATGGTTATAAGAGACAAAGAATCATTGGTCTTGATGACCTGTGGCAAACCGACGAAGCCACTATTCGTCGCTCAGAATCGATGATGGTGATCAACCTTGTCAATCGTGCCGCGTATCAACTAAATATGTCTGCCGTTCCCGACAAGACTGGAGTGTACGCTGAGCCACGTATCGTTGAGATTACCAGGAACGGTAAGGCAAAACTTACCAATCTTGGAGTTATTTCGGCGATGGCGGTGGATAGAAGAATTCACCTCAACATGGAGATGTTGGCTGTTGGATCCCCGTCCGATAGAGATTCGTGGCGTTATAACCGCTATGGCCCTGGTGGTGTTATGCTCGAAGCTAACATTACATACGCCAAGCTGTTGGCGTACACACGTGCGTTGTTGTACAAGCACGCACGTGACACTGATGTGAAGATTACCCCGAGTGCCCCCGTTGCCATGTCTCAAAAGGAAATGGAAGAATTAGGAGACTCCCTACGCAAAAATCACACCGAGCTAGTGAAACAAGCTCGGGCTGTTATCCCCGATACTAACGGAGAAAAGGTGATGAAGAAAAAAATGAACGTCCGCCCGCATGGTGGAGTTTTTGGAAAAGAAGAAGATGAAGAAGAAGAGTTGATGAAATTGGCAACGATTGATGCTGAAGTGGCTGAGATTGTTGAAACTCTTGATAAAGAAGATTGCACTTCCGCAGAGGAAGAAACGTTGAATGAACGTTTAAACAACCTCGCAAAGAAATTGCATTTGGATGATCCCATGGATCCGGTTAATATACATACGATGATGGGTCGCGCTGGTAAAATACGCGATTATATTTGTCAATTGGCCGGAGATTGTTTTAGTACCATAAAGAAATGGACTATTACTAAGTGGGACAACCTCACTGAATGGATTCGCCTTAGGCCCGGAATTTTCAAAATGACCTTAATGTCGATTACATTTTCGGCCGCTATTGCGAGCGCTATCCACTCATTCAAGGAATGGATACAACGCTCAGCTATGGCAAAAATTTTGATTGCATTCTCTGCGGTCGCACTTGTTGGAAGTGTGGTCGCTGGTATTTACTTTGGTGTAAAAGCCTTTTTGAAAGAAGATGATGTCGAGCCCCATTCGCGCACCGAACAAGAGCGCAAGAAGGAGGCGAAAGCCGCGAAGGCTGAACGCAAGAAGAATGAGAAATACGAAGTTGTGGAAGGACGAGTTCGTAAGAAAGATTACAAAGGAGAAAAAAATGATGACTACCATTACAATAAGGAAGGCAAGGCCCTCCCTCGACGTATGCGTCAGAAAGTTGATTCTCATGTTAAGGATTCCGACATTGCTGTTCTAGCTTTGGTCGGGAAAAATCTCTACACTACTATCTTCCAATGGGAAGATACTGTGAGTTTTGGACAGGTGTTGTTTATTAAAGGACAATACGCTGTGGTTTGCAGGCACGTTGCCCGCAAAATGGAAAAATGCAAGATGGAGATTGGTCTCACCCAGACTTATGCTCTGAATGGAGTGGCGAAGAATTTAACCCTTCGTTGCCCCGTCCCTCGATTTATCCATGTGCCTGACACTGAGATTACGTTTGCCGACTTTGGCAAACACATCCACTTACACGCGGATATTTCCAACCACCTCATTACAGATGCTGACTTACTTAACATGATGGAATATGGCGTGGAGGAGATTACGATGTTGTTTCGTGATCCCCATGGAGAACGAATTACCGTATCAGCCCCGCGTGGTGATATTGTGGTGATGGATGGAATTTTTGAAGAAGATAAGGACGCTTTGTACCTTAAATACGAAGCGAGAACTACGAATGGAGCCTCTGGAGGCCCTGTTATGACACTCGCCAATATTTGGGCGAGAAAATTGATGGGTTTGCATGCTGGAGGTGCGCATACCACTGCGTTTGACGCTTTGATGACGTTGGAAATGTTTAATAAACATTGTGGTTTACCCCACACTATTGAAATTATCCCCCATCTCGCGATTAAAACCCTGGATTGCGTTCCCCCTAAGAACCAAACCTCACCGATTGGTGTCCTAGAACATGGACACTCTAGTGGTGGCAAGAACCCTATTGCGCCATCACCTTTGTCGTTTTATCTACAAAACGATGAAATTTACCCCACTCACCCTACTACGATCCCTACCGTTATGTACGATCGTAAGGCGAGTGAAGTCCACGAACAATGGACCAAGGCTGGTATGCTTCCAGCCGATTTCCCCTTCGAGGAGGCTATGTTGCATCCGCGTGCAAACGCGTACAAAGTTGCCCCCCCGTTTAAGCACATTCCCGAAGATTTGTTTGACATGGTGTTTGATCCAGATGATCTCCCTCCTATCCCTGGAGGGGAATATCATCTTCTTTCACCCGAACAAGCCGTCTTTGGCGAACCTCGATTGGGCATTGCCCCGATTGATTACACCGCGTCTCCCGGTTATAATTGGAGTCCAAAAGAAATGCCGTTTTTTAACCGGTATGTTCTGTTTGGGATGGACAAAAAAGATCCCAAACCAACCAAGTTTGATCAATGGCACCCCTGCCTACAGAACGCTATTTTATCTTATTTAGCGTGCATTGGTAGAGGCGATCAGCCTGTGAGCGTCGTTGTTGACGCCTTGAAAGCAGAACGGCGCGGTGCCAAGCGCGTTCTCGGAGGTGCTACCCGTATGTTTTACGCAGGATCGATTGTACAATTGATTTGCTCGCGTATGTTTACTGCCCACCTTTCTAGTCTTGAGAAGGCACATCCTACTATCAGCACCCCTGCTGTTGGGATTACCCCTACCTCAAAAGAATGGACGGAGCTGTATCACAGACTGTCTAAGCACCCACACAAGATCATGACTGATCAAGTTAATTACGACATGCACAACCAACTCATCTTTGCAAGAAAGATGGGTGAAGAACATGCGCATGTAATCGGAACTAACACGATTATGTCACACAATTTTTCCCCGATCTGGGAAAAAGCTGTTGGAAGAGCGTTTGAAAAAGAAGATTTTATTTGTGCTTTCGTGTCCACCTATGTTGGATCTTGTCTCGCAGTTCATGTTGATGGACCCGTGGCGTATCTAGATGCCCAAACTACAAATTCGGGCGTTGATAGAACGTCACAAATCAACTCTTACCGCAATAAGACCTCAATTAAGATCGTTTTTGCCGTCACTATTTTGGAGAATCAAGACAAACTTTCCGAAGCAGACCGCCAATTGACCCTAGTAGCGCTGTTTAAGAAACACGTTGAGACCGCCCTTTATGGAGATGACCAATTAATTTCGGTATCAAAAGCTATTGCCCCTCTTTTCCGACCCATTGATTACGCAGACAAAACCGCGAAAATCTTGGGAGGGAAAGTTACTAAGCCTGACAAGACTGATATTACTGAACTCGATGGATTCACTCCTTGGGGCGAAGCCGAACTACTTAAACGTGCTTTCGTTATGGTTGATGGAGTTGTTTTTGCACCCTTACAAAGGAAGGTTATTGAAGATAGCCTCCATTGGGTTCAAAAATCCAACACCGCCCACGCGATTGCCGCTGACACTGTTCGTAGCGCGCTCCTCGAAGCTGCCATTCATGATCGTGAATATTACGACACCATCTATGGCATTTGCTATCGAGCGTGCAAGAAAGCCGGCGTGAAGTTCGAACCTTTGTCTTATAACAAGGTTCGCGCGATGTACGTTGGCTAATTGCCCCTGTCGGGCACGACGTAAAACATGCGCCCCAAGGGCCGGTAGTCCCTGACTTACTACCACAGCTTTAGAAAGCCGCAGGCATGCGTGAAAATCCCGGTTGCATGGAAATTGGTTACAACCACGTCTATGAGTTAGTCTACTCTAATGACGTTGGGCTGCTTTTTCCTAGGACGTACGATGAGAGTCTCTCGTATGGACAACCGACCAAAAGGAACTCCGGCTGTATGGATGGTGATCCAACAGACCCTTAAGACATTTCACCTCGAAGAATAATGACTCGTTATCCCTTTATGAGGCTAACACCACTGTTACCTCAATTACCGCACTGACTTCTACCGCTGAGTCAGTGCCCGAGGCTATCGCCTCTATCGGCCACGCCGATGCCCTGCATTCTATGGGTAACCCCTACCCTGATCCTGAATTGCAGAAGATCTTATCCCGCAAGTATAAGATAGCGGACATTCCCTGGGATGATACAGACCTGACCCCTGGTCTTACCCTTGGAATACCCATTGACCCCATGGAACTCCTAATTGCCATTCCGAACATTTCTGACAAACTTACCCAGTTTCGTTGGTTTCGTGCGGATGTTGATTTGGAGTTTCGCATGAATGCCACTCCTTTTCACATTGGAGCGGTGCTCGTGAGTCACATCCCCCGTGTAGAGAATGTGGGTGTTGGATTGTATCCTCTGAAAACACTCAGTCTCACACAGTTGTCTCAAAATCACGGCATGGTTATGAGCGCGTCTTCTATGAACAATTTGACGCTCTCTATTGACCGTGAGGCCGCGACCATTTTTGACGCTATTGATGATGTGAATGGTTATACGGGTGCCCTTGGCCTCGTTACCATATCCCTCTTGAACCCCTTGAGACTTGCTAGCGGCGGATCCGTGAATCCTGTGAACATTGCAGTTTTCGCGTCTTTCCGCAACCCCAAAGTTTCCGGATATGGTTACTTCCCATTGCTCAACCCCCCTGTTGAGCCGCATTCCCTCGATGTTGCCGGGGAAGCGCAAAATCGTGCTGCCGGATCGATTACTGGTCCGGAAGCTACGTCTTTGTTCTCCCCGTCTGTGGTGACTGGTACAGTAGATACACTCGCCTCGCTTGTGAAATCTATTGCCCCTGTTGCTCAGTTTGCAATGTCCATGGGATTGTCAAAACCGCCTAACACCTCAACGCCTGTTCCAGCGTTGTTGGATGATTTTCGTGACCTCAACTATGGTCATGGAGTAAACTCGGCGACGAAGTTTGCGCTCCACCCAGGAGCCGGACTTGGAACCCCCTCGATGAATGGGCTAAAGAAGAACAAAATTTCGGAATTCATTGGAAAACCCGCTTTTCTGAAGAGCACCGAAATTGATAAAACTGATGCCGTTGACACCTCCCTCATGAGGTTCATTGTGCACCCGTCTCTGTCTGCTTATGAAGACGGAGTCTTTTCCCCTACCCCCCTGGCGTATGCAAGCCAAAGTTTTAAACGTTGGCGCGGTGGAATGAAATTTAGATTTGAGTTCATCACATCTCAGTTCGTTACCGCACGTGTGCGTTTGACGCATTGGCCGTCCCCTACGATGCCAGCGTCGATTGAAACTTATGCTGGTGATGCGGTGTCGACTGTTGTCGATATTCGTGGCGATACAGTGGTGGATTTTACCGTCCCCTACATAAGCCCTTTTCCGTATCAACCTTGCAGAGGTTACGTACATGCTAACGCCGACACCGGTTGGACCAGCTTGCCCAATGCTGAAGAGAACTCCTTCATAACATTATCCCTTGTGAATGCCATGCAACAACCAGATTTTTCTGGAACTGCATGCATTTATGTTAATGTTTATGTATCCGCTGCTGAAGACTTTGTTTTCGGTGGGTTGATTGACCCCGCGGTTCGGACGCCGTTAAACACGACCGTACCCCTGGTGAAACCACACTCGCTCGACATTGCTTTCAGTAAGCCGTTCAAATCACTTGTGCCGTCAACTGGCACTTATGAGGCTGGCCTCATTCTCCCAGAACAGTATTCGGGTATTGAAGAACTGTGTATGAAGTATTCTCGCTTTCCACTGGTTACAGATGTTAACATCACCAGTGTGATTGCTGAGTACGACTTGCGCAGCGCACTTCCCCTCCAAGTTACAGGAGATTCCCTAACATTCTGGGCAGTTTGCTACCGATGGAACCGTGGCGGCTTGCGTTACAAGTTTGCCATGTCGTCCCCGACGTTACCAACAGTGTCCCACATTAGTTTCCTCACTTGTCCCCTCAACGGTTCAACTATCGATTTTGAAATGATATGCGAAACCGCACAAAGGAAGACTTTGGAGGCTGAGATCCCTTGGGACTTGCCCACTTACGCCAATTCTTATTGGGCTGGCTTGAATGCCGATTTGATTGCAAACACACTTGGTACCGACTACCAAATTGTGAGCATGCCTGGTGGTACCCCTGCCACTATCAACGCGACATGGCGTGCGTGTTCGGACGATTACATGTTCGGTCACCAGCTCGCCGTGCCCACCTACGCTTATGTCCCCCCAAGCGAAGTTGCCATCAATGAGAGAAATCAGAGAGGACCTGCAGTGGATATGCAGAGAAAGAAAGATCCCGCACCGGTCGTGCGCGAAAAAGACCAAATTGTGTCGCTTCATAGCGACGCCCCTTTCCTGGGGGCAACCCCAGGAATGCAGCTGCCAGAGTTAGATCAGAGCTTTGGTCTCCCGGATTCCGTCCGTGAGAAGCTTGCCAAGTACCTTTTGTTAAAAGAAAGAGGGAAAGACAAGACAGTGACTTCTAGTTCGCAATAGAAGTAATCTGCCTTTATATTTGCCATGCGAATGGCTACGTAGTTTTACAAAATAAACGTACGTACTAAAAATCCCCCCCCCCGACAGTTTTGTTTGGTTAGTCAATTCGTGACCCTTTTCGAAGGAGCTCACTTTCTGACCGACGTTACTGAAAGATACGGTTTCGAACCCGTGTCCTTACCTGCTTCCAAGCATTTTTGGGGTGGGT
>Ga0115592_1005085_pt1 | contig 9439 bp, 2 predicted proteins | sample Plaics_5_FD_89914 | JGI IMG/M metagenome (GOLD analysis project Ga0115592, IMG submission 89914) | Wetland microbial communities from Old Woman Creek Reserve in Ohio, USA - Plant_11_14_B (Metagenome Metatranscriptome) | ecosystem: Environmental > Aquatic > Freshwater > Wetlands > Sediment ... | reverse complement strand
GAGAGAAATTAAGGCAACGTACCTTTTACGAATATGCGTTGTCCACGTACCTACGTCTTGTGTCTTAGCTTACGAGCTATTGCACACTGCGTATGCGTGTTTCGTGTCAAACATATCTTTTGTGTTTGGTAAATTTTCACCCCTCTTATACACATAGTCCTTGTATTTCAAGTTTTTCTGATTATTTCTAGCCTCGATCTCGACATAGGCCCGGCAGGGCCGAAGTAATAAGATTTGCTTCTTTACATGAGCCTGTTTTAATAGACCACCGTAATTCTGCTTTGCAGAAGGGTTCCGTGGTAAATGTTAATTTAGCGCGACGGCGCGCAGGAGTCGATTGTCTTGAAGAGTTCAGAGTGACATTTGAAGCGTAATGAACTTCATTTTTGCCCGGCGGGTAGCTCCGTTGGGGTCACGCGATTGTTGTGAAGGAGTGTGGTTGAGCTCCGATCTATTGACGTTAACTTGATTTATAAGATGAAAAAAAACTATAAAATATAAAATCCAAAAACAGCCATGTTTTACTGGGGAGTGATGTTCTTGGCACATCTCCTTTAAATAGGAAGCTCCTTGCAGGATCCCTCTTTCTGGCGGAGGTTAAACGCCAGACTTCTGGGGGGGAAGTAAACCCCCCATTCTCAACCACCTCATTGCACGAGCAAACTTCCCGCAGAACCAAACGACTGATAAACACAATGGCAGTGCTTTCAACACTCTCACGCGATTCTGGCCAACTTGGCTCTGGAGTCATACTTGATACTATGCACTCTTTGGTGCGTATTATTGAGCAACAGAACATTCGTTCTGAAGGACTTTTCGAGATCAAACCTGAAATAAAGTTTGGTCAATTTGACCCTAAGGCGCTTGGGAACATTGTAACTCAACTCGCTGAAGTCATGCCTCGCCCACAGGCCAACGTTTCTGTTGGGCTTAGCGGTGAAACATACAAGTTAATGATTGATTTGGCTTGTGTGGGCGTTGTATTTTATGGTTACCAAACAAGCAATTGGTTTTTGGTGACCATGGGATTGGGTCTCATTGTTTTTCGTTTGCCTTGGGTCAAAGAAAAGGCGTCCCAGTTGTGGGCGAAAATGACCAATAAGGAGGAAGAAGAGGATGAAGATGAACACAGTGGAGTCCGTGGTGAGTCAGGCTCTGGAATTCGTTCTGAGGCCGGTTCGGCTGCGGTCACTTTCGCAGGTGGAGTTTTACTCATGCGCCTTGTTGATGCCTTTGGATATTGTTCTTCAATGCCCGAAGCTTTCAAGGCAGCAGAGAGTTTGGCATCGTCCAAACTTAATCATAATTCCGTTGGTGCAATTGAGCTGTTTTTGACCATGATACAAAATGTAGCGAACACAGTCATTTCTTTTGCAACTGGTAATAAAGATGATTTTTTCAATTTTGTGAATCCAAAGTCCATTGAGGTTCACAAGGATGTTGAGGAAATTAAGGACATGTTGGTTGCTTGGGATTCTCACAAAATGCACCCTGATGAATTATTGATGCATCTTGATACAAAGGCGCAATCGTTGAACAAGAACATGAAGAAATTACCTGAAAACAGTATCTTGTTTAAGCAAGCCACTGCACTCATGACCAAAGTGAATGCTTGTTTGCACTCTGTGAAAGTTTTTTTGAATAATAATTCTGGTAGTAGGCCTGTGCCTGTTGCAATGTTGTTCATTGGTGAACCGGGTATTGGCAAGACGTGGATGACCGATAACATATCTATGTATTTTATCCAGAACATGTGTTCACCCTACATGATGGATTACTACAAGCGCCACCCTGAGTCATTGTCCAAGGCAATTTACTCATTGAATCAGACTGACCAATATATGTCTGGTTGGCGCGGTCCTACTGTCGTCCATATTGATGAGTTTGCAACAAAATCTCCGGTGGCTGGACAAGCTTCGACACCATCCCGCATGCTTGGTTTCATCAACAGTTGTGCTTGTCCGTTGAACATGGCAGATTTGGCCGATAAAGGGAACAATTTCATGACAGCGAAAGTTATTCTTGGCACCAGTAACAACAGAAATTGGTCAGATTTGGAAGGAGTTGAAGATTGTGAAGCTTTTTTCCGTCGTGTCAAATTTGTTGAGGTTGAACTGGATTATGAGAAAGCAGCCAAAGAGTTTGGCGGTGAGCAAGCCGATTCTTTGACAAAGGATGAGCTGAAATCACTCATCCATGCATATCAGGCCGGACATACCATGAGATTTACGGACAACCCAAAGAGCATGCCATATGAAAAATATTTGGATTTGAGTTATGCTTATCACAAGTTTTGGGTCCATAAAATGTCGAAGCACAACACGCAAGTTACCTCTTCGGGGGTGCGCCACCAGGTACAACCTTCTCAGTTACTCAAGTCTTCACTTGAACAGTACAATCAGAATGTGTCTGTCTTTGACACTTCCATGAAATTGAGAAGTGCTGTTTTAAGTTTGAGTGGAACTGCTACCAAAGAAGATGACATTGTGCCCGATGTGAGAGAAGTTTTGGAAAGTTTGGCTGCCAAGGGAGTTCAGGGGATGGTACCTGATGAACCTGAAGAGTTGCCAGGGTCTTATAACTTCATTTCCCCTCCATTGTCGGAAACCAGTGGATACTTGTGGAATCACCTGGAGGTGAATCCCAACTTTGGCATGGAGCAAAATGATTTGATGCTCATGTTGAAGGTGAATTTGCATTTTCCAATTTACAGAGACCTGGTCAGAGAGCTGATGTGTACTGATGATGATCATTTGGCGTTGGCAGTCAATTTTTTGTTTGCCAAGGTTCATGGTTTTTCTGATGTCGTGCCTGGCTTTTTGGAGTCTGATGGTCTCGATCCTGTCCGTTTCGCAGTTGCTTTATTGGGGGTTTGGTGGAATGCTCGCACTCCCCCACAAGTTAATAATTGGGTGTATCACATGTACGATAGTGCTGCAGCAAACATGAAGCAATTGATTCGGCGCCGCTCACAACCACGTCAGGACATATCGGCCACGCAGGAGACAAACGAAGCGAGAGCCAACATTAAGCCAATTCCTTATAAGACTTCGAAGGAGTTTTACCCTGGTGACCCTGAATTCGCCACCGCGATATTCCACCATTTTAACCCGAGTGTCTGCACGAACTTGAATTCTATGGTGGGGTTCCAAGACCGCATGGAAACTCAATCGTCTTGTAGGAGTTGGCCAGAACATGGACCGCCACTCGAATTTCCAAAGCGCACTGGATGGACAGATTCCGTGGTGGATTCCGAGACTACGGATATTAAGCCACTTCGGATTCCTTTGCCGCCATCTCGTGGTGCAAGTGATTGTGGTGGTTCCATTGGTTCGGTGAGAGCGAAGAGTGAGCCAGGCGGTTTGGCCTCTTTTCTTGCAAGAGACATTGAAATGAGCAATAGATCCATAAGGTCTGAAGCTGGAGGGTTTGTTGCTGAACAGGTTAATGGTTGGTTCAGTGGATTGCGGAAACTTTGCAAGAGATATTACACAGACAAGGATGGTGAAGAGATTGATTACGCTGATCACACCCAGACAGCATATGTTGAATTCGTCAACAAAGCTTTCACGCATGCCAAAGACAAGAAGATGTATTTGGAGGCTGGGACTGACACAACAAAGTTTGCTATTGCCGCATTTAAGAGGGTTGGAGTTAATTTATCTGTTGAAGATGCGGAATTAGTCGTTTCTGGTGCACAGGCTCTTGATACCAAAATGCCTCCAGCATTTTGTGATACTCAGGATGAAGCCATCCAACATGTTGCGTGCCACATCAAAATCGTTCTTGAAATCCCTGAGGCCATTGTTACGGCTCACCTCGGGGTGGAGACGAAAATGAATTGGAAGAACGTTTTTGTGGATGCTGCGCTCGTTGGTGCTGTTGCAGCATTAGCAATTGGAGCTTGGAAATTTTTGGGCAGCAAGTTGTCCAATTCTGAATCCGATTACGCCCTCAAACAAGTGAAGTCAAAGCAAAAGAAAGCCAGATCTCCAGTTTCTCGAGTTCCGGGTGTCCAATCCGAGAGTCCGGGTATCATTCCCTCTTTCACAACCAAGGTCATGTGCAACAACATTGTTTATTTCAAGGTTGTGGTTCAGGAAGGCTTCGGAGCAAAATCTTGGTCATCCCACTTGACCATGCTCCAGAATCGTGTCGCAGTCATCCCTAGACACGTTATGGAGAAGTTGCAAGATTCTCTGGAGCAGTATCCACAAGCTCGACTTATATTCTGCAAACCCCAACATGCCAAAGAAGGTGGACAAGTGTTCACAAAGTGGTTGGAAACTGAATGTGCTTTAGTTGATCATTTTGAGATGGTCGGAGGAGTTCTGAGACCTAAGGCTGCGGTGAGACTTGGTCGCGATTTTAAGGTCGACATTGATGGTGAATTAGAAGAACTAGAGCCGGACACTCTTTTGTGGAGTGTTCAGTTGACCGCAAAAGATATTTCGAAGAACTTGATGACAGACAAGGAGTTTGACGACGATCTCAATACTCACCAAATTGGAACTGCTGTTTTCCAAGGATCGGCTTTCAACTACACGTCAGGTGTGGCGAAGAAAGAAGTGAATTGGAGAGAGGTGCGTGAGGTTGGGAATAGTGATGACTTTTTGGAGATGGCCGAGGATGGAACTCGTTGGTTTGGTGATCGTCTTTATAAATATACTGGCATTGGAAACAAACCAGGTTTTTGCGGCATCCCAATTGTTTCCGAAGGAAGAAGTGGCTCTCCGAAGGTTTTGGGAGTCCATGTTGCAGGTAATCCCACCCAAAATTCCGGATATTGCTGCTTCTTCTCCAAGGAGGACTTTGCTGTTGCGATGAGGCAGCTTTCAATGGTTACGGCCAATGGAGCGTGTGTTTTGCGTGACATTCCTGAAGATATAGAAAATTTAGAAGACGAGATTATTGCAAATGAACCCTGCTTGTTTGGAGAAATTGAGAGTGAATCAGGTTGTTTCACCAAAATTGGTGTGGTGCCCGGTGATGTGGGCAGATTGTACCTCAACACAATAGGCAAAGTGAAGCCCCCAATTTTGCAAAAGAAGACAAAGCTTGTTCATTCTCCTTTATTTTTCAATATACCTGGAACCGGGGTTGCGCCCGCGCGACTGAGTCCGTTCACTAATCGGGATGGTCAATTTGTAGACCCTGGTTTGGTGGCACAGACTGGGTATGGGAAGTGTTCCATTGGCCCCAACTGTGAAATGGTGTCTGCCATAGTTCGGAACTTGTTCGCCAAAATGGTCAAACACGGGATTCGTGAGAATGAGAGGAGGGTTCTGTCTATCAGTGAAGCGATATGCGGAGTTGATGATATGGAGTTTTTGAAACCCATTCCCCGCAAGACGAGTCCTGGATATCCGTATTGCTTAACACTCAAGGATGGCAAAAGGCAAATTTTTGGTGCAACGGACGAATACACTTTTGATGAGCATTATTGGCCAAAATTGTTGAAAAGCATGCACGCCAAGGAAGCTTTGATTAAGCGCGGATATAGACCTTTGTTCGTTTGTTTAGATTTTTTGAAAGATGAACGTCGCACTGTTGAAAAAGTACAAATAGGAAAAACCCGCCTTGTTTCAGGCTCTGGCATGGAACTCGCCATTTTGACGCGTAGATATTGCGCTGGATTTTTGAATTTTATCCAGCGCACCAAGATTGACAATGGTGTTGCAGTAGGAACAAACCCATACAGTGAAGATTGGGCGAAAATTGCTAACCACCATCAGTATTTTTCCGGAAAGTGCAAAGGTGATAAGAGGACCTGTGCAGGGGACGTCTCTGGTTTTGACAAGGAGATGCACCCCACATGGGTTGCTGCTTTTTGCGACTTGATGGATTTATGGTATGGTGATGTTGGATCTGAAACGGCGTTTATAAGAAGGGCGTTGGTCATGGAATGCGCTTTTTCGAGACACGTGTTCGAGGACATGATTTATGAGTGGATAGGATCGAACCCTAGTGGAACGGTTCTTACTGCGATTTTGAACTCGATCGTCAACATCATGGAGATTATGTATGTGACGACTTTGTTACATGCACAGGAAAATGGCTTGGATTTCTTTGAGGCCATATCAGAGATCTATGATATCGATGATCCTAGGATTGTTTACACGTGTTTTGGAGATGACAGTTTGATTTCCAAAATTTTGAGAGCGCATTGTGATAATTTAGAATGGTTCACACCCACTATGTTAGCTCGAGGGTTTTGGCAATTTCTTGGCATTAAATATACTGATGAAGTCAAAAGCACGACCGTCGGTGGCTTGCGTCCAATCACAGAGTGCACCTTTTTGAAAAGGGGTTTCGTGGAAGGAACAGGCAGGTCAGCGGGTGAATTTTTGGCTCCGTTAAGTCTTGATACAATCTTGGAGTCCATCAGGTGGCAGAGGAAGAATCCCGACACCATCATGATGGAAGAAACTTGGGTGCAAAGTGTGAATATGATGCTTTTGGAGTTATCGTTGCACTCCCACACTGTATACAACACATATCAGCCCATGATTGTTCAAGCGATGGCCAGAACCCAGTTGCGCATTAATGTCTCGATTCACAATTTGACGCAGTCTGAATCGCGGCAGAAGATCAAGAGTGTTGAGGCATATTATTGATTTATCTTTCTTTTGTTTGTTTTATCGTTAGTGAGGAAGCTTCCTGGTGAGCCACACCAGGCAAATTTAATAAAAAGATAAATAATTTAATATTATAAGGCCCCTCCGAAATGAGGTTAAACTATCCACGTCCGAAATGACGTTAAACTAGTGATTGAGCTCTGTTCTGTTAGTGTTTTCCCTGCCGTACATCTCACACACAACCCCCACACTAGGCCCCATCAGCTATTTTTGTGGGGGTGGGCCCTCACCATAGGAGTACACTCAGCCCGTTTTTGTATATATGTATATATTGAAAGAATAGAGTACCGTTAGCCGGCGTACGGTGAAGCCTTTGCATTTGGTTCTGTGCATTGGTTCAAGATTGGACCGCTGAACAAAAACAATTAACTGTGAATGAGAAAGGAACGGCTGCCGCCGGCATTACCACTTTTGTTGATGCTGGTGGTGAGTCGATCATAGATTACGCGAAATTAGATATACCAGAAATTGAGTCTTTGAATGTAAATAAGGTCGACTCAATCCGAGATTTCTTGGCACGCCCCAGGCGAGCTGCAACCTTCAATTGGTCCACGACGCAAGCGCAGAATGATCTAATTTTTGGTTTCGATTCGTCCAATGGCTTGTTTGGAAATCCCATTGGTGAGAAATTGCGAGGTTTTGCTGGTGTCAGGTACACCACAAATGTTAAGGTTTTGATTAACGCGACGCCTTTTCAAGCCGGCCGTTTAAGGTTAGCTGCCTTGCCAGATCTTCAATATACAACCAAATATAGATTTCATACAAACAACATAATGTCCTTTTCTCAATTGCCTGGCCTTGAAATAACAACGGCCATGCCTTCTATAGAAATGTCCATGCCTTACACGCACTTTGCTGAGTACTGGGATTTTCAGACACCCAATTTTATGTCTTTCCAGTTGCGTGTTATGTCCCCTTTGAGGAACGGCACAGCAGACCCAACCCAGACCGTTTCTGGTTCTGTTTGGGTTTGGTTTACCGACGTCGAGTTCTTTGGGGTCAGGAAGGAATCCAATGTTGAAATGGAGGAGGAGAGACCACTTTCTAAGTGGCTTGAGGCTTCTTCCAAGTTGGCAAAGGCAGCATCAGCTGTTCCTATCCTTTCTTCTATAACGGGACCCACAGCCAACTGGTTGAAAATGGCTTCGGGTACCGCAAATTCGTTGGGTTTTTCGAGGCCTGTCGCAGGTGAGCCCAATAGGATCGTTTCCGACTTTTTCCATCGACACTTTCCAAATTCAGAAGGTGTGGTAGCGGGTCCAACTTTGGCAGCAAACAACGATGCTGCTATTCGCACACTCGCTTTTACCGCACCAGGAGGTCAAGATGAAATGTCGTTTAACTTTATTAAGAGGAGGTGGTCATGGGCCTATGATGTGGTTTGGAACACTACCGATGTTGAGCAGATAGACACGAATGTTTTGCGTCCGGGTTTTGCTTCCATCGGTGCCCCTGGTTCTACTAGGGCAGTTCCACCCATTGATTACTTGGCCCTCCTTTCCACCCATTACCGGGGTGGTTTGGAAGTAATGCTGAAATTCGTCAAAACTGGTTTTCATACCGGTTCTTTGGCAGTTTCTTTTGAGAATGACACATCCTCAGGCACTCTAACTCTTGCTCAGACCGACAATTTGCACCGTACAATTGTTGATCTTCAGCAGGGAGACAGCGTTTGCCTTTCTTTTCCATATATAGACGATAGACAGTGGTTGCCCAACAGTCAAGCCTACGGCAGAATGTTTATTCACGTCGTCAATGCATTACGCGCACCACAGACAGTTTCACAATCTGTTGTGATTCAAGTTTGGGTGCGAGGAATGGAAGATTTGCAGTTTACTGGCAGGAGCAGTTCTACTGTAATCCCCGTTCGCGCTGAATCTGGCCGATTTTCTGATTTAGGCCGGATCAGAGCAGAAGGAGCAGACACGATGGAGACAGGAGAAATAATCTGTCAACCGGTGGGTGGTAAGTTAACTATTCCACAGATGCACAGTCTTCAGGTCATGGATTCCATGTCCGAAGCTTGGACTAGTCTTCGCCAGTATTGTAAGTTACCACACAAACTGGCTTATCCCTCTTCGCTAACTAATACAGTTAGGTTGGTCCTCAACCCTTCTGTTTATTTGGCCAAGGTGGGGACCACTTACCCGGATTTTGCGTTGGGCATGTTTCCTGCCTACAAAATGCCTTTCTTGTATCAACGTGGCGGGCATGAAATCAACGTGTTTTCTGGCAGGGAGGGAATTACCGTTGGGATGACGTATATCTCAGCCGTCGAGAGAGTAGCTGCTCAAGCTTTCGAAGTATCTGCAGTCCCTGCCGACACGATGGGTTCAGCCCGAACATTATATGGTTTTCAGACCGAAGTCCCTTCTCGAGGATTCATGGTTCCCAATGCACGGGTTCATGGATTGGAAGTTCGTGTTCCTTATAAAAACAGATACAAGTATTCCCCAATCATACCCGTTAATTCCTCTACTGAAATCATAGGTTTGAATCAATGTAATAACCTTGTGGAATTTATTGGCAATCCAGCAGACTCGGTGTGGGTCCGAGGCGCAGACGATTACCAATTGAGTTTCTTTTTAGGTATTCCCGCTGGTGAATATTAACCAGCCCTATGGCATAAAATCTCAGCCATTTGAATATGAGTACGATTGCACTTTTTTACCCTGGAGGTCTTTTTCCAATCGTTATAACGCTCTATAGGGCGCATGTTTTCTTTGATTATTTTGCGCCGTTGGGCGTGATGTAATTAAAGAATTTCCAGCATGTGTCTTGGAGCGGCCGCTCGAAGACGG
>Ga0115592_1025354_pt1 | contig 9521 bp, 2 predicted proteins | sample Plaics_5_FD_89914 | JGI IMG/M metagenome (GOLD analysis project Ga0115592, IMG submission 89914) | Wetland microbial communities from Old Woman Creek Reserve in Ohio, USA - Plant_11_14_B (Metagenome Metatranscriptome) | ecosystem: Environmental > Aquatic > Freshwater > Wetlands > Sediment ... | reverse complement strand
CTCACTAAGGGTATCTTAGTGAGTTATGTCCACGAAGCTGTGGACAGTAGGAAAGTTTTGTATTAGATTGTGCATTCACGTGCGTCTTTTACGAACGGCGTTACGGTGTGTATTATTTTGTGCATGCTTATTCTATTTATTGTGGCGGACCCACAACGGTCTTCGAAGCCAGCAGTTTTCTTTGGCTAGTTAGCTACAAATTTGTCACTAACGAAACGAAACGACGGTGAGGTCGATTGACAACCGACCAATTCCGTGACCTATATGGTAATCAGAAACTGCATTGTCGCTCTATGAGCTGACACGATTGAGGTGTGAACATTTTACCACACCACAATCTATTTAGCGGACACATCCCGCAGAATATCTACGGATGCTTGTAATAAGTATTCGCATACTTTTGTGTTTGTCCCCCACGAGAGTGGATTTGAGCTTGTGCTCAAAGTACATTTTAGGTGTAGATCTGGATGGACTACTTGCATGTCCAGCGTAATTGCTAAAATCCAGGTTAAATTTGGTTGCTTCGGCCAAAACTTTGTTTCACCCACCACTATATGACACTAACCCTGCAGAGAGTGACCATTTGTGTTGTATAGTAAAATTCCTTGGCAGGAAGGTCTGGTGAAGACTAAAATAGGACCATCCTTTTATAGAAGTAGAACACTCCCATGATTATACGCTCATAATTTGTTGAGCCTCTATTTTTGTGGTCCTTGTGTTTGAAAATATGAATGAATGAAGTGTAGCGAAACCCTTGGCTCAAGTGTCCCCTGATTATTCTGAAATCTCAAACTCATTTAACAAAATGACAAGTATTTATCAGGCAAGAAAATACGAAGCAGAGATTTCGGAGAAGAGGGATTTGCCATCAGGCCCTCGCCGCATCCGTGAAACGGAGAATGTGCGAAAGCGCACTAACAAACATTTGACAAAGGCAAAGTCATTTAGGTGCAAAGTAAGCACCAATGTTGAGAGTAGTACGGCGGATTTGGATGAGGAGAGGGTGGCTCTAGAAAGACAATTTGGAGTTTTGCAAGAAGTTGTGGACGGTGCTGGAGCATTTGTTGAGAACGTCACAGATGTGGCTGATGCATTGCGCATTATTGAATCAACAGTAGCAAATGCTAGGCGAGCTTTGGTTATGCAAGAGGATGATACTTTTGCTGAGACTATGGTTTCTCGGCTTGAGGCGTTACTGGTTTTTGTTTATTCTCTTAGCACGGTTTCTAGAACGCAAGACATGATACCATTGTTTGTGTTGTACCTCAAGACATGGGGACCTAATAAGTCCGTCTATGGCACAATTATGCGTTGGGCTAAAACATGGATTGATACCACAGCTGCTCTTGTTGCAGAAGATGAAAGTCTGCACTTACAGAGTGGCCAGTGGTTCACAAATAATTGGAAATCTGTGACCCAAGGACCATTGGGTATTGGGGTTGGTTCACTTTTGACAATAGCTGTCATGAGTGGTATGGCACCGGACAAGCTTGAGGATGGGATGTTGAATGACATCTACAAATCTTTGCCTTTTAATCCAGCAATGGCATCAAAGAAAGGCACAGTTCTGGAATTTGTGTTCAGAACTTTGGATTGGGTGACTGACAGTGTCATCCCAGCAATCGACAAGCGTGATTGGTCTTTGATGTTGACTGATTCAGATACGGCGAAGTTGGACGAGGCATATCGTGCCACGGTTGACATGGTTAACCGTTCCATAGCAGGACAAATGAACTTCATTGAGACCACTTATGGTGTGGGCTCTGAGGCTGAAATTTACACATATTTAGTCAAAACGTGTGAGGCTCATAAGTCATACGCCGCAAGATTGCCTAAGGACGATTTGCGCAGAAAGGAAGTGCTAGCGCGCCTTATGAAACTGGATAAAATCAGCTCTGACTATACTGCCACATGGCATGAGAAAGGGCTTAGAGAAAAACCTTTCGCATTTTTTATGCGTGGTGGCACGAGTGTTGGAAAAAGCACCGCTGCGGGTATAGTAGCACATGCAATATGTGCTGCCAACAAGCTTCCTGAAGGAAAGGAGTACCGCTGTGCCTTGAATGGCAATGACAAATTCCAGTCTGAATTCAGATCGCAGCATGTGTACGTGTTGTTTGATGATGTTGGTAATTCTAAACCAGAAGTGAATGACAATGATCCAATATCTTTGGTCATTCAATTTATCAACAATGTGCATTGTGCGGCATTGAATGCAGAAGCCGACAAGAAGGGGAAGAATGACATCCGGTGTAAAATTGTTGGAATGACAACCAACACTGTAGACATTCACGCAGGGTATTACTCAGTGAACCCTGCGTCCGTTATGCGGCGTTTTGACCTTGTCATTGATGTGGCTCTTAAAGTTGATGCTGTGGGGCCGAATGGAGGTTTGCACTCCAAGTTTGCTGGTGACAGCCAGCCCGATGCTTGGGAATTCACTCTGTATACAGTTCAGGTTGTGAGATCTGAAAAAGATTTCACCGCAGACAAATGGTTTTTGAAACCAGTTTTCGGTGAACTTGGGAAACCGCAAGCCGTGTCAGTAGTTGAACTGCTTGATTATTTGGAGAGTGAGACGCCTAAGTTTTACGAATTCCAAAAGAAAATTGTTGAAGCTTCTGATGAGCTCCACAAGAAAAAGCATTGTGAGTTTCACCCACTGTTTACGTTGCCTTGCAAGAAATGCCAGGTCGTGCCAGAGGATAAATTTGTTCCGCTTGATAAGCAAGCTGGCGTTAAACGCCAACTACCTGAGCTTGATGTATTCTTTATTGATCCAGCATTGTACGATGCGAGTGATGTAGTTGATGACACAGATGTTATTGAGACACAATTGAGTCCTGCACAGAGAGTGGCTAGAATTGCGCGCGAAAGCGTTGCAAATCTTGCCGGGCTCACAAAGAAAGTGCGCGAGACCGTCAAGAAACATCCATATGTCGCTGCTCTTGGAGTGGTGGCTTGTATTGGCGTGGCTGGGTTCACGTTGTTCGGACGAAAAGAAGAGATGCAGCAAGAGAGCGGAGTTATTGCTCGTATTGAGCGAGCCGCAAAAGATCCTAAGGCTCTCATTGCAAAGCAGAACGTGTACCAGCGTGTATTCACGAACCGGTTGGCATGGCCAAAAGGTAGTGTTTCAACAACGTTGGAAGCGTTCGAGCGGAGGATTGATTGTGCAATGTATCATATTGAAACTCAGCTTATTGATGAGGAAACACGTGAAGGTGTTGGTGCCATTAATTGGGCCAACGCTTATCCAGTTGGCAGCTGTTGCTGGGCTACTGTTGGTCATTTGTTTCCACGTAGCAAGAGTAGTGTGCGTGTGAGATTTAGAATTTCACCAGGAGTTGGCACAAAGAACGTCGTCGTTATGATGAATTCAGCATCTTTGTTTTTCCATCCAACCAAAGATTTGGTTGTCATGTATGTGCCCCAAATGGGGGACAACATCAATCTTGCAAAGTATATGCCAGGACCAGATTTTGAGTTGGATGTGGGATCACCACTCTTTGTGTACCACAATCATAAGTCACAGGCATTGCATGCCGAGGATTGGATAGAACCATCTCGGTACAAGGCAACAACCAAAGTTGATAAAATTGGAATGGTTGCCATCAATGGTGGTGGTGACCAACATTTGCTGTCATACACAGCAGACAATCATGATGGCATGTGCGGATCATTGGTCGTGTTAGCTTCACGTAATCCAACAATAGTTGGAATGCATGTCGCTGGAAAAAATGACACGAAAAGGTGTGCCGCCGTTTTGCTCGATGCTGACTTCTTTGATATTGCCAAAAAACATTTTGGTGGAGTGCTTGTGAAAGAGTCTTCTGCCTTACCGGCCCAGGTTATGGGGCGTGAAATATCCTTCAGCAATGAGGTTCATCCTAAGAGTGCTGTGCATTACATTGAAAGTGAAAAGACTAGTGTTCAAGTATTTGGTCAACATGACCAACCATTGAGCAAATTCAAAAGTGATGTTGTGGTGTCTCCTATGGCCCACCTTGTCGAGAGGGAATTTGGAGTTGAAAGACTGCATTTTGCACCACAGCGTGAGGCCGCCAGGCCTTCTTTTCATAAGTTTCTAACGCGTGGCTCGGTTAGTGAAGATCACAAGATTGTTAACCCAAAGTATGTTGCTCTTGCTCGTGATGACCTCATGACTAAAATCACACCATACATTCCGAAAATTCGGGAATATGTGCACACAATTACATTTTATGATGCACTTAATGGTGTGCCAAGTGAGAAAGGATTTGAGCCTGTGAACCCAACAAGCTCAGTTGGCTGGCCTTTGAATTGTCCCAAGTGGAAATTGTTGGCACATTGTGAATTGGCTGAAGAACTTGGCCTTGACACAGTTCGTTTCGTTAGAAAAGTTGAAGTTGATGGACAAGTTCAGTATGTCTATGAGTTGAACTTTGACAAAGAAATGTATGATGTGGAGCGACACGTTGATGAAATGCTCCAGTCGTGGGCTGATGGTTTCAGACACAATATCATCTTCCGGTGCAACTTGAAAGACGAACCAGTGACAAAGAAGAAAATTGATGCGAAGAAGATTCGTGTTTTTACGGGTGCTCCATTGCACTATGTGATCGCAACACGTATGATTTTGCTCGCTAAGTTTAATGTCATGAAGTGTTTTCCAACAGTGTTTGAATGTGCTGTTGGTGTGAATGCTACTGGTAGAGACTGGGCCTTCATGGTTGAGTATTTGACCAAGTTTGGAGACTCTCATTGCGGCGACGGTGATTATGCAGCATTTGACCAAACTATAGACCCATCTTTTGGGAAAGCCACAGCTGATGTTTGGAGGTGGATCTTAGAAGAATGTGGTTTTGACGAAGAGATTTTGTCGTTGTTTGACGGAGTGGCAACTGAGTTCCTTTATCCCATCTTTGAAATGGATGGTCTTGTGTTCTCAGGTTTATCACAGAGTCCTTCTGGTGTTTCCGGCACTGTTGAATGGAACTCTGGGAAGAATGCTTTGTTAACACGATATTGTTACTATGCCGCAAACAGAGATGTCGCGCGTATTCCATTGTATCATGAAGTAGTGTCCAACTTAACGTATGGAGACGACTTAGTGATGAATTTCAACATTCCAGCAATGGAAGCCAATGGCATTGAATTTGGCATGGCAACACTGAGCCAAGAACTCAGGAGAATTGGCATAGAATTCACAAATGCGTCGAAGGAAGTGCATACCGTCCAGTATAAACCACTGAGTGAATGCACATTTCTTAAACGCACTTTTGGAAGGCATCCACAGTTGGGTGAATATGTTGGCGCCCTTGAAGAGGCGTCGATTTTCAAATCCTTGACTATGTCAAAGAAGCCGAAGCGTGGTCAGAAAGAGAGTCTAGCCGAAATTTGTGCGGGAAACTTGAACAATGCCTTGAGAGAATTCTATTGGCATGGTGAAGACAAGTATGATGAAGCATTGCCTAAAATTCTGGCAATTGCTGCAGAGGCGGTCGATTTTGAAGGACATAAAGTAAAGGACTATTTTGTCCCTGTGACCAAAGATGAGATCAAGGCTAGTTTTCTGAGCACTTGGTGCTCGTATGATGCAGCAATGGCTGTGTTGACAGAGGAGCCTCTCGACAGGCAGTCTGGCAGTGCTGTTCCAATTTTGCCCGACATACTACAGAATGATAAATTGCAGTACATAACAGTGCCGAGTCAATATGTCGAGTTCCCTGGGCAGAGTTTCAAAGCTGTTATGCGAACCTTGCAAGTTAATCTTGATGCTGTGGTTCCAGTTGTCAATAATCCTGCTCAATTCAATGTGCCACAGGAACGACTTGCGGATATGCAAAATGTTGTGCAAGTGTTGTCTGGTGTCATGGAGGAATTCAAAGTAGCTGAGGAGGAACGTCTGAAGCATGAATTGGTCGTTAGATCGACAGCCCGGGCTTGTGCCAAGATGGTGCATACCAGTGGCATACATGTTGACGACTATGGAGGGATGTTTGATCAAGATCACATTCATTTTGGAGATTATGTTGTTATGATTGATATCTCCATGACGAATTGTATCTTGCCACGGATGTACTCCTTTATTGAGGAGTACATAAAATGGTGCTCTGAGGACCAGTATGCGGAATTAGAAACTCCACGACACATGACTCTCATAGTGCCATTGTTGTATGCGTACAACAATGCAATGGATTGCAAGTACTACGGGCCTCGAGCTCCAATACGTGCTTTCCATTTGCTCAGTGCATTGGCTGATGTAATGAGCAATCCAGAAGAACCAATTTGGTTTGGAGACACTTTTGTCTTTGGCCCATTGCCACACTGTACAGCTCAACAAATCCTCACGCGAATGGGTGATTTGTACGACTATATAGAAGCGGATTGGTGGCAAACAAGAGTGTTACGGGGGGGCGATGTTGAAGTGGTGCGGCGTTCCGTTAACGGAACTACTTGCAGAGCAAACGTGTCGCTTTCAACCGTCATTTCACGTGAGCTAGATGAACTTGAGTTTGAACTTGGGCATCAATGTGTTTTTCCACGCTTGATGAACTTGTACAAAGAGGTGTTAGTTCTTGAAGCCACGTGTGTTATGGACAATCTCCCTAGTTCTGTCATTTTGCCTGCATCGCAGGCATAGAAGGACAAAGAGGTTGATTAGTGTGTCACAGTTTTCCTTGTGACACATTTCTTATGATTGAAAGGAACCTGTACTATAGCCTAAGAAGCTTTGTATTTGTATATACTCTTAACAATGTAAATATTCAGAGTTCAAGTCTGGACTCGCAGTCAAAACCAGACCCTTGTACAGTAGCACCCTGTTTGGTGCTAGGGGTGGATGCCCCGCTATATAACCAAAGTGGTGATGTCGTTGAGACTCCCACAACAACATTTGTTGACGCAGCCACTGCTGTTGAAGGTTCGCCATCAATACACACTGTGTCACAGGAAGCCATTTACGATGACGAATTGAGCTTGAGACATTTCTTCAGGCGTCCAGTTGAAATTGCAAATGGAACATGGACAGTGAATGGTGAACTCGACTTAGTGTTCAATCCATGGCAATTGTGGTCAACTAATTCTAGGATTTCGAATAGGTTGAACAATTTTCGAACATTCAATGGAGATTTGAAAGTCAAGCTTGTTATAAATGGCAATCCAATGGCATGGGGGTGTGCTCTCATGTCGTATTGTCCTTGTTCGAATCCTTCATTTCCAATGTCTTCTGATGTGAGATATTTTGCGCCATCTGCTTTCTTCCCAGATATTATGCAAGCTTCGCAACGCATGCATGTGTTGATCGACGCTAGTACAAGTACTGGGGGTGAGTTGAGCATACCTATGCATGCTTTGTTTGATGGCCATGATCTTATGTCCACCCGGTTTAATAATTGGGGGGAAGTTTGGTTGAGGTCGTTGAACACTTTGAGGCAACTCTCATCAACTAAGGCATTGTCGTACACAGTGTATGCGTGGTGTGAGAATGTCAAGTTGAGTGGTGCAACACAGACGAACATGCAAGGGCTTGCTGCCCAGTCTGGTGATGAACAACAAGGCTCGTTGAGTCAAAGTCTTGGAATTATTTCTAAGATAGCCGCCTCGGCGAAAATGGTGCCTGTCATCGGAAAGTGGATGACTGCTGCTGAAATGGCAGCCAAGTTGGGTTCCGACATGGCTTTTGCTATGGGATTTTCTAAACCCACAGATGAGGCCCCTTTTGTTAGGAATGTTGATGTGTTGCCACACATGTCTCCACATGACGGTGTTGACACATGCCGTACATTGGGAACGTCTACCAATCAGCAGATGCCTGTTGACCCTTCAATAGTCGGATTCAGTGGAGACATGATGAACTTCTCGGAGATTGCTAAGATCCCAAGTTTAATTGATGTTGTCAATTGGCTTCCGTCAGATGCTAGGAACACTATTTTGTTTTCCATGCCTGTGACTCCTATGCTCAACGAGCCTGGCACAAGACCACTGCTTAATGCTACTGCATTGCAACTTACACCAATGGGATTCGTAGCGTCGAATTTTAGGTATTGGCGTGGTTCGTTAAAGGTGCGGCTACAAATTGTGGCAAATGCTTTTCACCGTGGACGGTTGCTCGTGGTGTGGGATGCCGTTGGCAGTCCTTCTAGTCCACAGGAACAAGTCACAAAGTGCATGATTGTTGATGTCGCCGAGAATCGTGATTTTGAGTTTGATGTCGGTTGGTCTACTTTTGCTCCATTGTGTCGCACTGCTATAACTACTGCAGATATGACACTGAGTCGATGCATTAATGCAGCAGGACAGACAGCAAACACAAATTTTCATAATGGTGTTATAACTGTATATGTGTTGAATGAACTTGTTACAAATGTGACTTCGACCACAGCAGTTGGTGTGAATGTGTGGGTCAGCATGCCAGATTTGGAAGTTGCTGAACCATACTTTGAACACATGAAACAGTTTGCTTTGTATCCAGCAGCACCGACTGTGGCTTTGCTGAAAGAGGAGTTACCTGTGGTTGAAGAGGAGCCCCTTGATTTGCAAGCTGGAGTCACTGATTCAGAAGAGTTTGTAACAAAGAGCTTTCCAGATTTGGTGCCGAAGGTGCCCAACACAACGGTTGGGTACACAACAACTGATGTCACCAGGAGTTTTCGTAAACTACTGAAAAGGTATACTTTTGTTCGGTTTGTTAGAAATAACATAGCTTTTGCAGCTGGCGATTATACGTGGTTTAGGGATTACCACGCCACAACACCAGTAGCTTATGGACCCGGATACAACATAAGTGGTTGGGATGGTGCTGGAACTAACAAGCGAAAGCAAATTCCACTTACACCCATTGTTTGGGCCACTCAAGGATACACATTTTGGAAGGGTTCTGTGCGTATGGGCGTGTTGACGCTTAACACCCAGAATTTTACCAATATTAGTGTGTATCGTGGTTATGAGCTCGATACTCCTTTTTCTTCAACAGGAACAACACCAGTGGCTAATGCTGTGGCTACGTTGCGTACAGCCGATAGATCTGCTGATGGTTATGTTCACATTGCTGATTCACGATTGCAGACTGTTGAAGTTCCGTATGCTTCAACACGCCGCTTCCACCCAACAACTTTGACAACGACGACTGATACGACATTTGAGAATTCTGTTATTGTAGTCGAGGCTGATCGTACAAACACTGCAGCTGGAACAGCAGAAGCGTCCTACAAGTTGTATATGGGTGCTGGAGAAGACTTCAATTTGTTTTGGTTCCGCGGCACACCTTGTTTGTACTATTACAGTCCTGTTTAATCCAACAGTTGCAAAATGGATAGTTTCACCTACTTTAGGGTGCTGGTTGTGGACCAGTGTATAGCCACAAGAATTGACGTTGCAGCGCGTCGCGCGGTTTTCCGCGTCCAGCTTTGCTTTGAAACAAAGGTTTCAACCCCAGCAAAGCTGGGGGGAATTTTCCTAGTTGTTTCTTCTAAGCGAAGCAGGTAACCATAAGGTGAATGAACAAGATATTGCCCTTTGTTCTTCGCACCTGCTGTATG
>Ga0115592_1006469_pt1 | contig 9552 bp, 2 predicted proteins | sample Plaics_5_FD_89914 | JGI IMG/M metagenome (GOLD analysis project Ga0115592, IMG submission 89914) | Wetland microbial communities from Old Woman Creek Reserve in Ohio, USA - Plant_11_14_B (Metagenome Metatranscriptome) | ecosystem: Environmental > Aquatic > Freshwater > Wetlands > Sediment ... | reverse complement strand
CTCGCTAGGGGTCAACCCTAGCGAGTTATAGACGTTGAAGGAACGTCTTGTAAGTTTATGATTATTTGTGATGTGTAATAAGCGTGTCATCAAATGATGGCATGAGTCTGTTGCATTTCTTATGTTTGAATATCTTATTTATTGTACCGAGACCCCACTTTAGGTCTTTAAGCTATCAAAATGTTTTAGCTATCTAGCTACAATTTTGTCACTAGAGAAACGAAATGACGGTGTGGTTGGTTTGACATCCAATCAATTCCGTAACCTTTATGGTAATTAGCATTTTGAACACGGCATATCCCGTGTATAAACAAGAAACTCAAGCCCACTTGTTTGGGCAACACCCGATTCCCAGGGTACAAGGGACTAGGCTTTGGCCTCATTCACACAATACGTTGTGGTTTGGTTGAGTTCAAAGCACCAACACTGGGAAAACCCCACCAGTGAAAAGAGGGAAAGACGCGGGTCCTTGTATGTGAGTGTATCTGCGATTAACGATCCCAGAATTCACATGTGAGGATCCAGGCTCTATAGCCACCCTGTGGGTGCTCTGCAAATTGATGGGAGTAATGACCCCAACTTGGACCTCTGCTCTACATTGATCCATTGATTTCTGTATCAGAACAAGTTTAGCTTTGCAACACTTTTAATCTCCATTATGTCGGCAGCATATTTGGACATAGATTTTAGTTATAAGCTCGAGTGAGCGAAGACCATGGGGGGACGATCTGATCAAGAATCACAATCGTTGCCACGGTTGTGTTCTTGATCTGATTGTTATGTCGCCTAACAGCACCATAACAAATCAGATTAAGAGCACACGAAATAACAGTAAGGTTAAGGCAATACCTTTAGCTCGCAAAGTAAGCGAGTGCTGTTCATCTATTAGTTGTGGGAATGGTGGAGTTGCGGGACCATTGCATTTGCAATTTGGTCCTATTGGTGAATTGATTGACGTAGCAAGCAGTACTGCTGCTAGCGTCGAAATGTTTGCGAACAATGTTAATAAAGTGGCAGGTTCGTTGAACATGGTTGAGGAGTTTCTGTATAGGCTTAAGAAGGCTATGAAAATGAGTGATAAGGATGAACTCACAACCACAGTTTGTGGTCGTGTGGAGAGTTTGGTGCTCACAATTTGGTTGATGTCCCAGCAAACGAGTCTGCATGCGCTGATTGCAATTGCAGTTCAGTATGTGAAAACATGGAATCCAAATAGTTCGATAACAGTTTGGTTTGGGCGTTTGGTTGGAGAAATTTTCCGGAGTATAACACAAGACAATGGTGACGAACTCCATATTCAAGCCGGGTGGTTTTCCGATAATTGGCAAGTAGTGACTAAAGGTCCACTCGGTTTAGGTTTGGGAACAACAATCACTGCTATGATGATGGTTGGTATTCTACCTCAAAAACCAGACAATGTTGGTGCATTGGAATTGTTCAAAGTGTTGCCAGAAAACCCAATTAGTTTGGCTAAAACTGGTAGTTTGATTGAGTATGTTTTCTCATCTCTTGACTGGCTTGTTGATTGTGTTTGGCCTGCATTGAACACGGGAGACTTGTCGTTGTTGATAAACGACAGGGATACGGATGCTCTTAGCGGGGCATATCGTATTTGTTTGGATGCAGTCCAACGATCCGTGGTTGGTCAGTGCTCTAGTGTGAAGGAATTGTATGGCCTTGGTAGCGATGCAGAGATATTAAATTATCTGCAAAAAACCATTGATGCCCATCAGGCTTTTTCAAAGAGGCTTAAGCCCAAGGATCCTAGACGAGTTGAAATCCAGAATCGCTTGATACGACTGGATAAGCTAGTTTGTGATTTTACAGCATTATGGCATGACAAAGGGTTGCGGGTGAAACCGTATACCTATATGATCATAGGCGGGAGTTCCGTTGGTAAGAGCACAGTTGCTGGAATTGTCCAGCATGTGATTGCGAGAGTGAATGGACTTCCTGAAGGCAAGGAATATGCGTGTACACTGAACGGGAATGATAAATTCCAATCGGAGTTCAATTCTAAACACGTGCACGTTTTGTTTGATGATGTGGGCAATGCTCGACCTGAGGTGACTGATGGAAATCCAACTACATTGATTGTGCAGTTTTCCAACAACATCCACACGTCAGCGTTGAGTGCTGAAGTGGAGAAAAAAGGAAAGAATGATATCCGTATTTCCACTTTGGGTATCACGTCAAATACGCCAGATTTGTGGTCTTCATATTACTCGGTCAATCCCGCTTCAATTATGCGACGTGGAGAAGTGATTATTGAGGTGGAGTTGAAGTCCGATTGTGTGGGCCCAAATGGTGGAATTCACCCTCGTTTTGCGAGGGACCCCATGCCAGATGCTTGGAATTTCACAGTGTCTACTGTGGAAATTTGCAGAAGTGGTAGTGATCATTTGGCTGACACGTGGAGAAAGAAGCCAGTGTTCTTCGATAGCAAATCCATGAAACCTAATAAAGTTGGAATTGTTGAGTTGGTAGAATATCTTGAGAGAGTCACTCCCATACATTTTGCTACACAAGCGCAGTTGGTCGACACATCCTGCGAAATGCATTTGAAAGAACATTGTGAGATCCATCCTAATTTTACGGTTCCATGCAAGAAGTGTGCGATGCATCCTGATGATAGTTTCATCGCACTTCCCGATACGCCATTGGAGAAGCAAGCTGGCAGAATCACTCTGCCTGAACTAGACGTGTTTTTCCTGGATGGACGGTTGACTAAGCTTGACGCCCTTCCTAGAGTAGATGAAAATTCGGAAGCATGCCCAATGTCGATTGTTGAACGTGTGCAGAGTATAGCATCTCAAGGGTGTGGAAATATCACCTCAATTGGTAGAGAGATTCGCGAGAAGTGTGCTAGTGAGCCATGGATAGCGATATTGGGTGTGATTGCTGCTGCAGGTGTCATTGCCATAACAACACTTGGTTGGAAAAGACCATTGGAGCCTGAAGAAGGGATCATTAAGCGTATAAACGACGCTTCAAAGAAACCCACTTTATTTCTCAAAGCCCAAAATTGCTATCAGCGAGTGTACACGAATATGCTAGGGTATCCGAAAGCGAGCATTTCCGGGACGTTGGCTCAACTTGAGAGGATAATTGATAATGCATTGCATTTGATAGTGATCCAGCGTATAGATGAGATGTCACGCCAACCCATTGGTAGCGCTTTGTGGGCGAACGCTTTCCCGGTAGGGAGTTGCTGTTTCGCCACAGTGCAACACTTGTTTGAACCAGGGTGTGCATACAGTGTCAAATTCCAATCCTCAAGTAGTATTGGTGTGAAACGAGTCACTGTTATGATCACTGATGTCAGTATATTTAGACATCCAACTGTGGATTTGTGTGTGCTCAACGTGCCTTCTATGGGTGATAATGCGAACTTGAGCAAGTACATGCCGGATAGGGAGTTTTCATTCCCTGATAAGGCACCCTTGTTCATGTATAACGCCCATAAAAACCAAGTGCTCGAAGCTGAAGCTACGATGCCTCCTAGCTCTTACAAAGCATGCAGTTCGATTTCCGGATTTGAGAGGCGTGAAGTGAGGGGTTTTGGAGAAATGGACTTGTTGATGTATGAGTGTGACAACTTTTCAGGAATGTGTGGCAGTCTTTTGGTGATGCCAGGACGCCATAATGTTATCGTTGGGATGCATTGTTCTGGTATACCTGAGAAGAAGGTTTCGGCAGCCATTCCGCTTGAAAGAGAATTTTTTGAGGAGGCTGTACGGTCTTTCAAAGGAGTTCGCATTAAGGAGACTGCTCCATTCCCAGATTCCATATTGGGCCGTCCAGTTCAATTGTCTAATGTGGTGCACGAGAAGAATCCCGTACACTATATAGAAAGTGAGGACACCAACTTGCGGGTGTTTGGCCAACATGACCAACCATTGAGCAAATTTAGATCTGACGTAATTGTATCACCGATGGCTGAACATGTTGTTGAGCTCTTTGAGGTGGAGGTGGAACATGGAGCTCCTAAGAAAGAAGCTGCAAGACCTTCGTTTCGCAGGTTTATGGTCAACGGTTCGGAGTTCGACGAGACTAAACTCGTCAATCCCTCATTTGTTGCAGCGGCTCTTGAGGATGCGAAAGCCTCCATTGATGATGAGTTTTTCAACATCATTAGAGAACATGTTCATCCATTATGCTATGGAGATGCATTGAATGGCGTTCCAATGACAAAGGGGTTTGAGCCTGTTAATCCCAAAACTTCTATGGGCTTTCCATTAAATAGACCTAAATTTAAATTTTTTGAGCAGAGTCCTCTTGCAAAAGAGTTGGGTTTGCAAACGGTTCGCTTTGTTGAAAAACAAATGGTTGATGGAAAAGAAACCTACGTGTATGATTTGCGATTTGACGAAGAGTTGGTTGATGTGGAAACCGCCGTTGAACAATTATTCACGGATGCTTTGGAAGATCGGCGATCTAATGTCGTGTTCCGGTGTAATTTGAAAGATGAAGCCGTGACGTTTAAAAAGATCGAAGAGAAGAAGATACGAGTATTTTCTGGGGCTCCAGTGCATTTTGTGATTGCCTCGAGGATGCTCAATTTGGCCAATCAGCAGCTGCAGAAAATGTTTCCAGAGGTGTTTGAATGTGCGGTCGGTGCCAATGCGGTTGGACGAGACTGGGGCCATATCTACAAGTTCATAACCCAATTTGGGGAGGAATATTGTGGAGATGGTGACTACTCGGCATTCGATCAAACAATCGACCCTCAATTCGCAAAGGCGGACATGGATTTCCGCCGTTGGTTTTTAGAGAAGTGTGGATTCGGTGACGAGTTGCTGTCCATTTTTGATGGTATAGCGACAGAGACCATGTTTCCTCTTTTTGAACTTGATGGATTGATCTTTTCAGCTTTCCGATTGAGTGCCTCTGGTACACCGGACACTGTGGAGAGGAATTCCGGGCAAAACCGGTTGATCGTGCGGTATTGTTACTACAGTGCGAACCGAACATCTGAGATGGGGAGAATTCCCCTATTTAAAGACGTTTGTGCTGTGATTACATACGGCGATGATATTGTTTTGAATTTCAATGTACCGAAACTTGACGAGCTTGGGCTCCATTTTGGTTTGGACATCTTGTCCCATGAGCTCGATGCTATTGGAATGAAGTTCACAAATGCCCAAAAAACTTTTCACACCCAGCGGTATATGCACGTGGATGAAGTTTCCTTTCTGAAGCGCAAATTCTTTCTACATCCCCAATTAGGTGAGCGTGTCGGGTGTTTGGAGATGAAGTCGATTTTCAAATCTTTAACAACTTCGAAACGGCCTAAAGCCCAACAGCGAGAGACAGTGGCAGAAATTTGTGCTGGGAATTTGAATGGAGCTTTGCGAGAGTTCTATTGGCATGGTGAGGAGGTCTATGATGAACACTTACCTAAGATTATGGAAATCGCGCGCCGCACGGTTGATGCGGAAGGACATAAGGTGGCTGACTACTTTAAACCAGTGTCCAAAGAAGAAATTGTGGAAGGATTCAAAGATACATTTACTATCTACCAACCAGCGAAAGAGAAGCTCACTATGCAGAGTGGCGTTTTGGATGCTGGGATACGGGTCGTGCGCGATGTTTCTCATGTTCTATTCGCACTATCAGTCGATTTGATTGGAGCAGCAGCTTCTACAGTGATTCATCTAACCTGTCAAACTGTCGGACTTCGGGGGCATTTTGCCTACAATTGCCATCAGCAGATAGAGTACTGGTCGCAAGACCTGGTGCAATTTTTCTTCCGGCCGTTGTGTAGACAAAGGGTTGGGAGACTACCTTTGCCCAAAAAGGGCCCAATACGACTACAGGACATTGGAGGTGTGCTCACTGTGCAAGCAGGAGAGATTTTCCCCAAGAAGCCGCCAATATTAACACAACCTAGAAGTGCCTATTTGAAACGGAACCTCTATTGCCATTTAGATGGGATGGGGTCCTACCGAAATGCTATAGCCAACTATCGTGAGCAGATTCGCCACGCTATGATCAATGGTAATCCACCATTGTTGCGTGACCTGGCTGCACAGGCGAGGCGGAATATTGAGGAATTGCGGGAAGCTGAGGAGGCGCGCTTGCAGTATGAGAGTGCTTATAGAGACGCTACTCGTGCTTATAGGCAATTGTGTGGAGTGGAAGTTGGTATTGGATTATCCGAAGATCTAGTGTTCTTTGGGGACTACGAAGTGATGGTTGATTTGTGCAATGGAAGCACTTGCATCGACAGGGCCTCGAAGTTAGTCCAAGAATACACAGAGTGGGTCGAGAAGGACCAATTTGACGAAAAGACTGGTTGTGCTACAAATGTGTTTGGTGGTCAGATGGTGGACAATAGGTCTGTTGGTGTGCGATACCATGGGCCACGTCCAAGCATCAGAGCTTTCCATATGTTAGGTGCTCTAACTGAAGTCATGGATGATCCTTATAAACCAATGCAATTTACTGAGGGGGTAGTTCTTCCTGGAGTGGATGAAGCAACCTCTTTGAACGTGTTGGCCAAGATGAAAGAAGTTTATGGCTACATTGAGGATGGGTGGTGGAGAAAGGAAGTCTGGGCGGGATCTAGAGTTGAAGTTGAATACGGCAGTAGGAGTATGACTGGCCGGTTGAATTACTCAGTTTCAGATATCGTTCAGAAAGAGCTCAACGAGATTGAGTATGAACTTGGGAGTGTTGGGGTTTTCCCCAAATTTCTCAAGTTGAGAGAGTTTGTTATTAATCTAGAAACACAACATTTTGTGGAAACAAACGCTCTCCCTTTGGAGGTGTCCCAGCTTGCTGAGCAAGCCTAAGGCCCTCCCTTCGTAGGGTGTGGTGGAGTATTCTCTCCCCCACCACGCGATGTAAAACAAGAGCTTAAGTGTATAAAAGAACGGCATTAGTGGTCTAAGAAGCCCTAGTGTTTGTATATTCTCTTAACAATGTAAATACAAGGAGTTCAAGTCCGGACTCGCAGTCAAAACCGGACCTTTGTAATGTAGCGCACATTAATGCGTTAGAGGTGGATGCCTTGAAAATACAGATGGGTGATGTCGCTGAAACACCCACAACCACTTTTGTGGATGGCGACAATAATTCGAGAGGAAATACTGCTGTTGAGACCCCAGTGAGTAGGGAGATTTATGACTCGACGTATGATCTGGCGAGCTTTTTCTCGAGACCAGTCGAGATAACAAGTGGTACTTGGGCTATTGATGGTGAGGTGGATACGGTGTTTAATCCGTGGAATTTGTGGGCCATCAACCCCAGAATTTGCAATAGGTTGAACAATTTTAAATTTTTCGATGGGGAGTTGTGTGTGAAATTGGTTATAAACGGCAACCCGTTTGCGTGGGGCTGCTTGATGATGTCCTATTTGCCCAATTCAAATCCAAATTTTACAATTGCTAGCGACCCACGAAACTTTCAACCTTCGACGTTCTTTTGTGATATTATGCAAGCCTCACAACGTATGCATGTTTTGATAGATCCTACAACTAGTAAAGGAGGAGAATTGTGTATCCCTTTGCATGCAACTTATACTGGCCAAAATCTGTCCAGTTCAGCTTTCACGAATGTGGGTGAAATTTGGCTACGGTCTATAAATACATTGCGCCAGCTTGGTGCTACGAAACCTATCACATATACCGTTTACGCTTGGGCAAATAAGGTTAAGCTTAGTGCACCCACCCAAATAAACATGTCTGGGCTTGTGGCACAAGCTGGAGGGGAATCTGGAAGAGGAACGTTGTCCCAGAGTCTCAATTTGGCTGCAAATGTGGCTGCCGCAGCTACCAAAGTGCCTGTGATTGGAAAATGGGCTACTGCTGCTGAGACTGCAGCACGCCTCGGAGCCGATATAGCTTCTGCATTTGGTTTTTCGAGACCTTTGTCTCAAGATGTTACCAAGAGAACAGTGTCCGTCTTGGCACATCCTTTTTCAGTTATGGATGGTTTGGATACTGCCTTGCCTTTGGGGAGCGAGTATAACCAGAACGTCACCGTGGATCCCGAGACAATTGGGTTTGGTGGAGGTGATGAGATGAATATTGCAAAGATAGCGGCAATTCCTAGTTTGGTCTATGTCTCAAATTGGCTTCCAGCTAACACAAAAAATACATTATTGTGCAATTTTAAGGTCTCTCCTTTTATTAGCCGGTCTGGGACAAGAAGCTTGATTAATGCTCAAGCTCGACAATTCACACCAGCTGGTATGGCGGCCCTGAATTTTGCTTTTTGGCGAGGGACAATGCGGGTGCGTGTTCAAGTTATTGCTAACTCATTCCACAGAGGTAGGCTTTTGGTTGTGTGGGATCCCAATGTGAGTAATGCAGCTCCTCAAGAGCAAGTTGTTCGGAACATGATCGTTGACATAGCAGAACAGAGGGATTTCTCCTTTGACGTTGGTATGTGTGCTCAAGCACCCATGCTTTATGGGTTGGATAATGAATCCCAGATGGCTGGTTTTGAGCCAAACCAAAGTCCGCAATCTGATTCGCCATTTTTCTCAAATGGGGTTGTCTCCATTTATGTTCTCAACGAATTGATATCCAATGTTACAAGCACCACACCGGTGCAAGTGAACATTTGGACCTCTTTTGTTGATTTCCAAGGTTTTGAACCATCGTTTAGGGCTGCCTCTAATATGGGATTGTATCCAACAGCTCCAACTGTTGCCCTAAGAGAAGGATCTGAACTTGAGGCAATTGCTGAAAATGAAATGCTTGATCCTCAAGCTGGTCTGATAGAATCTGACATTCTTGGCAATGAGGCTCCCGATTCTCATGTGCTAATTCAAACAGTTAGTAAGGCTTTACCAATGGGATTGCATACTGGTTCTTCAGTTGAGAGTTTTCGAAAGATTGCTAAGAGATGGGTTTTTGTTCGTAATGACACAGCTTCAGTGACCACAACTGCTGCCAATCGATATGCCGCAATCCGAGAGGTTATAGCTGCGGGCGCTGTTGCATATGGACCTGGGTATACGGTTAGTGGCTGGGACGGGACTGGCACTAATGCTAGAAAAACCATTCCCTTGACACCCATTGTGTTTAACCATCAAGCTTATGTCTTCTTCCGTGGAGGGATGAGGATGGCTTTTCGGTGGAAGGGCGGAACTTCAGGGTTCGATACCACAGTATCTAGAGGTTTTTCAGCGACCACTTTAGTTCGTACAATTACTACAGATATGGATGACAACGCGTTTGTTTCGTATAGACGTGCTTTTGACCGGTCTGCAGATGGAGCTGTAACCGCTGGTACTTCTGGTGTTGTTGCTGTGGAGGTACCATATGCTACTACTCGCAAAATGTCTCCAACAACTTTGACCACAACAGCAACTACGGGTTTTGAATCTAGTGCGGTCATATTGGACATGGAGGCATTTATGTCTACTACTGGTACAAGGACAGCTTGTTTCGATCAATATATGGCAGCTGCTGAAGATTACGGTTGTCATTGGTTTCGTGGGTGTCCCTGTTTGTATACTTACGCACCACCCTAGGAAATGTAATAGGTGCATTTTCCTTTGTATATACTACACCTATACTATTTGTTATTCATTTATTT
>Ga0115592_1039011_pt1 | contig 9570 bp, 3 predicted proteins | sample Plaics_5_FD_89914 | JGI IMG/M metagenome (GOLD analysis project Ga0115592, IMG submission 89914) | Wetland microbial communities from Old Woman Creek Reserve in Ohio, USA - Plant_11_14_B (Metagenome Metatranscriptome) | ecosystem: Environmental > Aquatic > Freshwater > Wetlands > Sediment ... | reverse complement strand
CTCAGGTATTACATGATAACACTAATTAGCCCATCTAAATTAACTGAAGGTCATGACGGCACATGCCATCAATCATTCTTTCAAATTAATATGGCATGAGCCCCCCGGTACTCCGGAGACCAATCGTCCTAGATTGGATTTCACACTATAGTACATAGCCAGGTCTATCAAACCCGGCATCGCTATTATGCTTATCTATTTACAGTAAAAATTTCACATGTGTGTTACTGTTAAAACACACACAACCACTTGCGGCTGGTGTCACATTGAAGTAGCTTTTTACACGGACCCCCCTCCAAAGGTAATCGTAACCACGCGAACGTGGACAAAGTCACAACTATACTATAGGCAAGGCCGTTACTGGCGCGCACCCTTGAAAACCTATAAATGTAGAATCTTCAGCACCTGCGATATAAACATCATAGGATGGAGCCACAGTATTGGCAGCCGTGGTAAGTGTGACTGTGTGTGAGAAATTGTCGGCAGCGTAATTGCCTCGTATACCTAAATTGCGTGTAGACAGAAATCTATTGAAAGTATACATGGGAAATTCAACCTCTACAACAGACTGAAGATAAGTGGGCACAATGTGACCACCAGACTGGCATGTCTTCAGCATGTTATTAATCCTATTCTGCGCAAATGCAAACTGACTAGTGCTTATGTCAGCGACAGTACGTGCGTATATGGCAGGGTACGAAGACACAGAGGGATCTCTAGTTGCAATGAGTGCACCAGTGGCAGTGTTCCCAGCATTACCCAGCATAACCTTATGTCTCATGCCTCCTCTGTACGCTAAGTAAGCGAACGAAAGATAATGCATGATAGTGGTATTACTGGGGTTGTAATTGCCAGCTCCACCTGGTCCAACATATGCTGTCGCACCCCAGGCTGAATAACCACGGTGTGCAGGAAAATCTGGCATTTGTAGCACTTGTATGTTGCGAGTAGCATTGACCACGCCATATAGAGACGCCCACAAAGAGTATCGGCGCATGAGTTGGCGCAAAGACACTATCGTCTCACCAAAATACACTGAATCAGCATCAGACACCAAAGGCTGACACAAAGCAAAAGTCTCCTTTGCATCCTCATTAACTGGAGCATTCTTGCTTTCAGTCTCAACTTCCTCAAACGTACCAGCCTGCGGAGTGAGTGAAGGAACGGGTGTAAGTCTTGCTATTTTCTCATCAGTAGGCACACTAACCTTGTAATCTTCACAACCTGATATGAACACATTCACAGCAATGTCATTATTTACAGCTGAATTGGGAACTACCAAATCATTTAACACATATACACTGAAAACGCCGTTAAACGTTTCGGTAGCATCATTTGTAGAATATGGTGTGGACAAAGAAAAAGAATTAAGCAATGCTAATGAGGGGGCATTAAGGTACGTAGAATTGGCCCCCCATCCTACTTCAAAAGTGAAATCTCTTTCCTCAGCCAGATCAACTATCTTACTGTATTGTACATTGGTTTCTGGTGCAGAAGATTGTGCTCTAGGATCCCACACCAACAGCAAACGCCCTTTATGAAAACCGGACGCTACTATTTGGAATCTATACTTGATGGACCCGCGCCAATATGAAAATGGCAAAGTTGCATATGCTATAGCAGACAAATAATATGTTACAGGAAGCACACCGTCCACGGCGGCTATAGGTCCAACCCTAGTGGAAAACAAACAAGTACCTGATGCAGCAGTTACTGGCCATGTCATAGTCGTGAAATACGATTCCTTACATGCCAACGCTGTTATAGCTAACTCGTCTCCTGGTGATACACCTACCACTGTCGGATCTATTGTCAACTCTTGCTTAGCATCCATAGACAATTTAGTGACATTGTCACTAGTGTTATAATTAGCAATCCTGGACATTGGTGCTGCTCTCATATCCGCATAATCAGCTATAACAGCCGGCCGTGAAAAACCAAAAATGCTAGCCACAGATCCCATGGCACCTACCATCATTTGTGTGGCTCTTGCATAACGTCCAATCATTGGCACGTTGTTAAGCCTGCCAGCAGCTGATGCCACAGCTGCCGCAATAGAGCTAACTGGTCCCTTGCCATACTCATCCATAGAACCAGCTTGTGGCACAAGGCCAGCAATGTTAGTGACCGTGGGTATAGACAGTTTCACGTCCGTCATCCAAGCGAAAACTGAAATATTTACCACAGAAACCGCTCCATTCGCATGTTTTAATGGTTGAAACTCCCTCATATACATGGTGCCCAAACTAGCGTACTCCCCAGCTGACAAATTGACCTTGTCTCTGAACCAAATGAAAGGCAGCTCCAACTCACCTCCCTGACTCTCAGTAGGATCAAGGTATATGTGCAGTCTCTGCGAAGCTTGCACCCTGTTAAAGCTACTCCCACCAACTGTGGAAATGTTGTCATACGCCTTAAGCGGGAAATAATCGCACATTATGCGGCCATACATGAACGAATTTCCATTAATCACAAACTTGACATGCAGTTTCCCTGAAAAGTTCTGAAAGTTGCTCATCCTGTTACCTACTCGCTTGTTATTTATGTACAAAGACCAGGGATCGAATGTTTGGTACAATGGGCTTGCATCTGAAGTAGCCCAAAAGTACTCTGCTATCTTAACCGGCCTAGCAAAGAACTCGCCCAATGGTACGTCCTCATGATAAGTCACATCTCTCGTCACATCATAAGAGTCATTCATCTTAGCCATCCACTGGTCCGAACCATCTCTGAACGAAAGTGTGTGTGTCTGTACTGTTTCTCTCATCTCCGTTTGCTGATATAAGTTATCAGACCCACTATTGTTGTTATTAGTAGTAGCAATCCGGTTTAAAATGGAAGACATGGATTAATGTCATTCCAAGTGTCACTTCTTATTGTCGACTAAGTGCTAAATAACACGTGATCATGAGAGACCCATCTACCCATAGCAAGCCTATATGTAACATCTAGAAGTAACCTACACTATATTACATACGGTATCCAATACTATGATAAGGTTGTATTTATAAAGGCGCAATCTTATGCACGCCCCGCCTCTTATTTACATGGTTGCGACCCATATGTACACGCACAAGCTACACTACATATCGCCAAACCACGCATCCATCTCCTGAAGAGATGGCAACGCGCAGTCAGCCATGTAGTGGTGCAGCTCGTGCTTGCTGGCTATTTGTTCCAGCTTGTCTCGTGCACTTACAAATGTCTCATCTCCGTGCATGTAGAATTCCTGATTAGCGGCTCTCAAGATGTCTGCCAACTGCTGCTTAGCTTCCACTTTCTTGCTCACATTATATGTGTGCAGCATCTTGAATATGCTATCTTTCTCCAACGGAGCATAGTACCGCTTATGTTTCTCACTGTACACCCAGCTACGCTTCAGAAACGTAGCTTGATCCATGGCAATATAAGGCACAGACTCAGCCTCCTTCTCTGCCATGGTGTAATCCAAACCATACTTCTTTAGTGCAGCTTGGTATGTGGTGTGAGTGAAGAAATGGGCTGCCTCACTAACTGACATCACGTTGTCATCTCCATATGTCATTAGTGCCACATGCTTTCTGAATGAAGTGATACCTTGATCAAATTCAGCAGCGCCATGTTTCTTCAAATACTCATACAGCAGATCATAATAGGCTATCCTAGCGTAAAAGCTACCTACCAGCCCGTTTATAACCACTGTCAGTCCATGCCCCGAAGGACTTGAACCGCCACACTTCAACCACAAGCCATCCAACTCATACAATGGATTACAAGTGTCTGTGGCCAGCCCTCGCATGACCATCAGATCTTCCTCATCATATCCTGCCCATTCTGCTATTTCAATCAGGATCTTAAACCCTGCGTATGTCAAGCTAGAGTGCACAAACTGATCATATTTCACGTAATCGCCAGCGATGATCCTCTCTTCACCCTTAGAAGCTATGAAGTTCCTGAGTTTGGTCCACTCAGCACTATATGGGTTAATACCCACAGCACTCTCAAAAACTTCAGGATGTTTTTGCATAAACGCACTGATTGACAAGAAATACTTCCTCATGAGAAAGAGATAGGGCATGTTAGTGCCACTAAAAATCCGTACTTTTGCTTTTCCAATCTTGATGGCCTCGTCCTTACGATTAGCCCTGTGCGGCGCATAGCCCCTCTTGCCAGATTTGTAGATGTCCTCAAGCGTCTTAACGTCAGCCATCATGTCGTCAGTCAGCTCATATGGCACTGTTATACCGTCAAAAAACTCCTTTGACGCTTGAACAAATTCACTTTTAGGCTTACCATATGGTATGCCCGCACTGGCGTTCAAGTTGATCTTGTAATATCCCTTTACTCCATCCACTCCAGAAACGTTTGCCACATCTTCCAACACAAAAATCTCTTTTTTGTGCTCCTCTTGCAAAAACTCCAGAATGCCTGTCCTGTAATCCTGATAAGCCATTGTCAGAGATGACAATGACACTGGTTTGGCGTTCGCACATGATTCAGCCCACAGTCTAGGCGGATACCAATGATTAATGAGTGCTGGTGGTCCGTGCTTTCGCTCCACTCCAAACAGCTCCAACACATCATTGGAAAATTCCGTTTCTTTAACCATGGTCGTGTATCTACGCTTACGGCCGGCATGACTGCCCAACAAATCGACTTCTGCCTCTTGCATAAATGCAAAATGTGTGTTCTTGGGCAACTCATGCTTAAACGGCATGCCCACAGAATCCAACAGAAGATCCGTTTCCTCAGAACCTTGCATCATCGGTTTATCTGGCGCTGTCATCACGTCTAAGCATTCCTGCAATGCTTCTCTCGTTACCGTACTATAACTACCGTGTTTTGTTCCGACATATCCAGCGGAATGCAGTCCCACTATAAATGGCCCACTGCCTTCTGTCACAATTGGTGCGCCGCACATACCTTCAAAGGTGTCCACAGCCCCAACGTAAGCTCCGCCCCAATACTTGTCAACTCCCACTGGCGTAACCCAGTCACTGTTGACTCGCACGCAATGCGTACTCTTACGAGGTACCAATATCCACTTGTCGGTTCCTTCTACTTTCTTTTTATCGTTGTGTAGCACTACAACCCTGCAGGGTTTTTCCATAAACTTGCACTGAGGATTGCAAAACTGCTCATTGGGAAAGAAGTTACGGATGTCCTTCTGGTCACCCATAGATGGCATGTATATCAGGGCATAGTCACTATCGCGGATGCGTCTCCACGCTCCACTAACTCTACCTGAATGCCCATTATTGATAACATCCTCCCCAGCTGTTAGTATACTCATGTGCGTGTATGAATCAAATGGCAGATGTGCAGGAGCCAACCAAAAGTTGGTGCACACAGGAACTGTAGCGACGAACCTACTTGCCACTCCATCCTCATTGTGCAACTTCAACGTACTCAGTTTTCTCTCTAAAACCTCTGCCAGTTGCTTCCCCGTAGAAGTCATCGCACTAGCATTTTTTATGGGTGTTAACTCGTTCCGTCTCCAGTTATCTGGTACAGGCCCCAACTCCACCTCCACGCGGGGGCGTGAAGGCATGGAACCTTGTGGCTTTAACTTTGACACCATGTCATATGCTTTATATACAGCTGCAGCAGCCACGAAAGCTGCCACTACCTTGGCTTTGGGGCCAAGGTACTGATCGCGCACATTGGAAACACATCTCTGCACTACGTTCCTAATGTTGTGTGTTATACTGTATGTCAACACTCTATACATGGCTGTCACCATATATACAAGAATAGCCAGCATCCATAACCAAATCGCCGCTGTGACTGGTAGTTTGAGGCTCATAGCTAATAGAAATAGTGATCCAAGGACCACATGTTCCTTCAGTTCTTCTGCTATCAGTTCTCTACCTAATGGGTGTCTAAGCACTTCCCTAACTCCCAAAGCCCTGTTTACAAGCTTAATCTTGTCATCCAAGTAACCGGCTTGTGGTTCAGGCTCAATGGGGGGTACTAATTGCTCTACCAACGGTGTATCTAGCTGTGGGCACCTATTACAGAAAATGCGTGGCATTTCACACTCACACAACTCTGAAAGATGTGCGTTCTTACTACGTGCCACGTACACATCCTGTCTTGCGTGATGTGCTTTAGCATCTGCTACCATGAACCTAATCAAATCACAAAAGTCTACTGCCTCATAAGATTTACCATCCTTCTTTGCAGCTACAAAGCCTCTGACCTGATTGGGATCGTTTGGTGAATAGTATTCCACCGTATATATCCAACAGTCCATCTTTTCCACATATGGGTCGACGTCCTTCCGCAAGCGTCCATTGACATCTGCGTACTCACTCTTAACTCGCATAGTCACATGAATGTTGGGTCTACGCAAAATCGACTCTGCACACTCAGAGTAAACTGCTGCTTGCAACTCTTTCACGTTTGTTGTTATGAACACAAAATGCGGTCGCATAGGCACCGCACCCTTGGCCGCGATATCTGCCTTAACGGCAAATTTGGGACAATTGTTCACCAACATAACTATGGTATCTGTTGGCACTGTCTTAGCAAATTGTGGTTTTGTATTGCCATAATCATCTATGATGTACACGTTGTGTTCACTAGTCAAATCCGACTGGTAATTGTCATTCTCATCCATCCTGAACACGCGCTTAAATCCTGCTGGCAATTTCATGCACCTCTGCATGATGGAAGACAATTCAGACAAGAATGCTGTTTTACCCACACCTGATGTTCCACTCAATGAAACGGTATATGGAGCATTTCGCATACCTGAATTGTCATATCTGTTGTTGACACCTTGTCGTAACGTTTCCAACTGTATGACTGTTCTTCTCAAATGCAATCTATCAGTTGGCGATGCTGTGGCCTTGATCATCCTCATGAGCTTATCTATAATGACGTCCACGTTCACGAGCATTATTTCTGGTGGGGTGTCATGTGGGCCCATTGTGCCTTCTATGTATCTACTTGCATTGGCACTAAAGGAAATGATATCTAGGTCCAGCTGTTTGCCATCCCCTAGTCCCATCCATATGGATGAAAAGCTGGCTTGCCCAAAAAGTACAGGAATGCACTTATGGTATATAGCCTGAATGGCTTCCAGTATCTGCCCCATGATGTCAGTAGCTTTCAGGCCTGAATACACTGTCTTGCATACCTCTTTAAAGGCTTCTAATGACAATGATTGTCCTGACATAAAGCACATAGCTAAGCTGCCCAACAACATGGCAAGCTTGGTGAATTTTTCAAACACTTGAGACTGTGTCACGCACTTATAAGTCTCAACGAACTCACCAAAACCCGCCTGCGGACTCAATCGCTGTGAAACCCTCATGTCTTCCAAATCCTTGACAAAAGAGTCCACATACTCGACAAGCCAATAACTGCAAGATGCTGTTAAGTTGATCTGCAATTGAGACTTGAAGAACCTGTATAGGCTTGTCGCATAATCCATGGGTTTGGTGCACTTGGCACAATCCGCTATGAACCAGCTAATGTCCTCTATCAACCCTGCAATAGGTGGCAGATGTTGCTGCCAGGCCTCTTTGTCAAAGCCTCCTTTTATTGCCGTGCACACGTCTATGACTTGTAGCACTCTCCTGTTGACTGAGCTAATGAAGCCTGATTGTGGCTTCAAATCATTTATGCCCATACGCGCCCTGGCGGAAATACGATTCGCACACACGTTCACAAAATGCTCTCTAGCATTCTCAATGACCTGTGCTGTAGTGTACTCCCAATTGGGCATACCTGGCTGTCCTCTTGTTATGAATATAATCCATGTTAGTATGTCATGAGACAAATGAGGCATAGCCAGCTCTTTCGCGTCAATGTACTGCCTGAAGCTTGTATTGCTCTCCACAGATAGCAGCTCCTCCCAATAATATGGAAGTGGGTGCATTTCCAAATGTCCAAAGACATTCTCAAAAAATGCTATAGGGTTTTCCCTAGTTGACCTTGCCAAAGATGTTCCCAGACAAAATTCATCGTCTTCATCAAAAGGCACTATCTGCTGCAAGGCATGACCATATTCTTCTTGGTCTGCCAAGTCTTGTTCTGTGGGAGGTTCTTGTATAGCTTCAGTCAGCTCTCCAATCATGCAATCCAACTCATCGTATTGCCTGATTGTACGCTCAAGTCAGACCACGCTGACTTGCGTTTCATGCCACTCAGCCTAGCTGCTGCAGCAATGATTTCTACATTGACCTCAAGTCTATTTTTGACTTGTCTATGTGCTATAATCTCATACATGAGAACGCGCTTTAGCACACGTATCTTTTTGTACATAGTATGGTATTCTTGCTCTAGTCTATGATTGTGATGTATCTCCGCTACTATCTGCTCATAATATGGCTGTCCCCACTTTTGTACAGTTTTCTTGTAATTGCAATGTTTGCAATTACGTGGCCCATTAAAACCATCTGCACTATGGCATGTGCAGTGGAGTGTTCCTTCAAGTATCTTAGATGTATCTCTTACAATTTGTTTCTTGCAATCTAATGTAACTACTGATACCCTACGTTGGTCAGCTGCGTGTAATTCAGCTGTGTTCATGTTCTTGAAGTATAATAGTGAAATCGGAAGCACCAACGCTATGAAGCGATTGATGCCCCCGAGCCCACTACTACACCTGATAAGGCATAGTAGATAGGACCCGAAGGCACCACCATGTCTAGTTCAGCCTATGCGCGATTTATCCAAACTGAATGTCGATACTCAAGTTTTCAAGGCTTGAGTTTGGATGTGTGCGTCAAACATCTCAGTCAATTAAGACTGTCAAATCCCCCGTAAGGGAATGAAGGGGTTCGAATCCGTGCCCGGCCCTTGGTAGGACCTCTCGACCTCAAGACCTTCCTGCGCTAACAGGTCGGTCCAGTACTCTAAGCATGGTGGTCAATTTCAGCTCTTGACAAGCTGCCACCCGGTTCTTAAGCCTAGACTAATACACATCTCCATGGAGGTTTTTGTCGGCGTGCGCTCTATATTCTCCAGAGTCGCCCGCCCCGATATGGATCTGGGATGACTGTAAGGTCGGAACGTTACAGCCCATTTATATCGCCCCCTGATCAGTACTACGGTTGTGAGGGGCTATTCCGAATCAAATCACGGACTTAGAAAGATCGTTAATTACGATCATACATCTCCATTTTAAAGCTAAATGGTGATGAGTAAAAACTTGGGCTGTTTACAGCTTTAGAATATAACCGCAAATACACTAACTTATCTGTAAAACAAATAACATAAATGGCTATAAAAAGTCCAACGGCGCGGCCCGTTTTGTGTGGGAGTGACCCACATGTTGATCTGTAGTATGGAATGCCGTCCATACGTATCAACACCGCTATATCCTTAACCTTGGCATAGGCTGCATTGTGTTTTTGAGAAAAACACACAAAAACAAGGGGAGCATACGCGACTCGTTTTCGGTGAGTCATTCTTGCAATGAATGTAAAACCGGCTAATGACGAAATGGTGATATAAATAACATGCCACGAGCAAGTCTGATCTATACTATAAGAGCGTGAGCACTTATAATAAGCTAGTTTCTTATCTCGTACCACGACACTTAGTGATGTCCATCTCTTCAAAAGCAGTCTGTGCAGG
>Ga0115592_1098848_pt1 | contig 9612 bp, 2 predicted proteins | sample Plaics_5_FD_89914 | JGI IMG/M metagenome (GOLD analysis project Ga0115592, IMG submission 89914) | Wetland microbial communities from Old Woman Creek Reserve in Ohio, USA - Plant_11_14_B (Metagenome Metatranscriptome) | ecosystem: Environmental > Aquatic > Freshwater > Wetlands > Sediment ... | reverse complement strand
GTTAAAACACCACATAAGATAGAAGATTATCTAATCTGCAAGTTTTGTTTAGGAGCTGCATCTCCCTTGTTCAAACTAGAATCAATTATGTATTATAAAAGTTTGTCCTTAAGTCACTCTTTTAAATACATGTATGACAATCTATTTTGTTTAACGTGATAAGATCACGACTTCGGTTTTGACCATTTGAGTTCTCACTCGCACCCCTCTGGCTCATAATTCACTTACATTACAAAGACCCCCCTTTTTACAAAATGATTGTATTCAATCCTTTAAGTTTTTTGTATATTCGACTTACCGTATTGATCAACTATAAATAGCTGCACAAGCCTGGGAATTAGTTGCCCCTGAAATATACACACTCTACTATCTCCTACTGTAGATAGTAGTTTTATTGAACAGTATCTTTAACTCTTACTTCTGAACAATCAACCCAAGAGGTTGAAACCCAAACACCCTCTCCTACCATGTCAATATTACCATCAGCTGTTCACACTTCTGAACCTACTAATGATTTTGTTGATTCTTTGTCCCGAGAATTATTGGTTTATACACACCAAACGAGTTCTGCCTCGACAATCATCAATCTTTTGGATCTTTTTCTGGCAAATGCTGCTTCTAAGAGAAAGATCTGGAATTTTAATCGTCTTCGTTGTGATATTCGTGTTAGGATTTCTTTTGTGGCGCCTGTTTATACAACAGGAATCATCCTAGCCAAATATTCACCTAGAGCAAACAGTTTGCAAAATCACCACTTGTTTACTCTTGATGGTCCTATGATCGATTTAGGATCAAAAGAAGATAATTATGTTTTTGACATTCCTTATTGTCATTATCTTCCATTTTATGATTTGACTGATTATCCACTCGTAAAAAATAATGCTCATTTATCTTTAGCCACTTTAATCACACCAACGAGAACTGATGACAACTCCACAGTCAATGTTGCTTTGCGAATTTACGTTTCCTTACAGAAGGTTCAATTGGACGTCCCAGTTCCAGTTGTTTATACTTCTCGTAAAATCTCAAAAGCTTTAACATCAGTTTCTTTAGCCGCAAAGTCTTTATCTGACATACCATTTTTTGGAATGTATGCTACAGCTTTCTCGATTGGAGCATCTGCTGCTTCATCAATTGCTCATCTTTTTGGTTATTCTCGTCCAATTGAATTTCCAACTGATCATACTTCTCACTCTTCTATGTTAGGTGAAATTAATGCAAATTCTGGTTATCTTGACTCCAATTCATCAACAGTTTTAGATCCACTTTCTAATCAGATTGATCCCCTCACTTTCAATAATCTGTTGAAGAAACCTGGTTTGCATTCTATAATTCAATGGCCACAAACATCTGTTGTTGGAACATTTCTAGGACATATTAGTGTTTCCCCTGTTTGTGCTAAAGTTGTGGACAATGTTCATGAATTTACTCCCCTTTCATATTTTTATAATATGTTTCAATATTGGCGCGGTACCATAGTCTATGAAATTCGATTCCCAGCTTCTTCCTTTGTTAAGGGGAAGATTCGAGCTATCATAAATTATGACCCCTCTGGCGCTTTCGATGCAACTGTTATCCCTGGATATTCTTATTCCGCTGACCTGGATCTTGCTGAAGATTCAGTATTTCAAATATCAGTGCCCTATCTCCATGCTCAACCGTATCTTGATTCTCATAATACTACTCTATCTGGAACTGTGCTAGGACCAACACCTGTGCTTTGTCGCATGCACTTAGTTGTCCTTGAGCCCTTGGTTGCCCCATCTCCATTATACATCCATAATATAATTGTCTCCACATGGGCTGGAGATGATTTTGAGATGGCACGTCCAACAAATCGATATAAGAAGTTTTTTGAATCTCAAAATATAACTACTTCCCTCAAATCTGATGTTTGGTTTGATTTCACTACTCAGATCCCTGATCTTGTTGAAGGAGCTATTATGTATCAACCTCCAATTACTGGAACAACAACTGTTGATGCTTTCTATACTGTTAAAAAGATCTCTTTTCCACACCATCTTGAAAACAGAGTAGAAGAGTGTATGGGTGAACGTTTGTTATCCGTTCGTCCCTTACTTAAAACCTTTGATACATATACACGAACTTCAAGTTCTGATAGTGATTTCCAGAAATATTTATACCCAATTTATCCTCAACCTGCAACAGAACTTTTAAATAGTACCTACTATACCCAAGTAACTCATCTTGAATATGTCTCCCGATGCTTTTTAGGTGTCAGGGGACCGACAGTAATTTCAGCACATATTCAAACGTCTAGCTCAACATCTGATCGAGTTACTCAAATTCTTTATGGTACAACACAGGGGCTTCCTGGAAAATACAAGATTACTTGTCCTTTTGCAAAGCTTAGACCATTGTTGGACAATTTTGAAAGTTACCCAACATATACGTCAGGTATAAACACCCGAGCCCAGGACACCCTATCCTACTCTCTTACATCAAAGGAAATTATTCAACAAATTCCATTTTCGTCTCCTTACTACTGGATGAAAACACCTTATGTACCACTCGAACATGCCACTAAAAAACAATATCTTACTCAATGTGCCTATATCGGCTTAATTCCTAATGGAGCATTACCACTGACTATTGATGTTCAATATTCAGCTGGAGAAGATTTTAATGTTATTGGCTGGGCTGGTATACCCCAAGTTTATCTTCTAGATTTTTCGTAAAGCATAAATGGTTAGGATTGAATCCTATTGCTTTACCTATGCTTATGTTTTTGCATATCACACACATGTCTTAATTGACCCACACTTTGACCGTGTGGCATCTGATAACCGCCTTCTCTTATCTTTGGAATGGACTCCAACATAAGTAGAGTTTTCAGAGCGAAATTAGTTATATCGGCTTACTATCCGAACTATTCTCGAAGTATTTATAAACGCGTACACCGTATGGAAACGTTAAAGTTTATAAAGAGATAGAGCGAACGTCGCCTGGCTAGCGAAGCGCGTGAGGCCGTCAACACCCTCATGTACGAAGTAATAGTTTTGATAGATGCAATATAATTAGTCATTAAAAGTCTGGCAATATAGCTACCTCTAGGGTTAACACCCCTAGTAAAATTCGCTTGAGCGTCAGGAATTTACATGGTGTAAAGCTTGACATCCCACAGGTGGTGGAAGATCTTAACTGTGATGAAGACAGTGCCCGGGATTGTTTTAACGGGGATATAAACATGGTGACTTTGAAGAATCACAAAGCCTCCGACCAAATGGTCGCAGATCCTGAATGCAAGGGTTATAATAGCAGCATTTTAAGAAGTAAAAATAGCTGTCCACACGCAAATCAAATAGGTCAGAGAGGAGTAAAGAAGTGGAATAACAATAGAAAAGCTTCCAAAGGTTCTCGTTATTCACGGATTACAACCGCTGACCACGAAATGTATATAGAAAAACAATATAGAGAATTAAAAAAGATTTCTGATGATATGTACCATAATAAAGATAAATCAGAGAAATCAACTCTCAAAAGGAAAAAAGACAGACAACGAAAGACCCGCCTTGATCGAGATGGATCAGTACTTGCATCGTATTGTTCTCTCGAATTAAGTGCATCAAGTATCCTAACTTGTGGGAATTTTTTGTTTTTTGTTAAGAATCTTACCCGTTTGTTCAGTGAGAAAATAACTGCATCAACAGCCTTTGATGTTGTTTTCCACATTTCAACATATCTCACATCACTTGGATTTAAATTTGTTGAAAATATTGGGCATAAAATTCTTGAATTTTTCCTTTATATGTATTCTGGAACATCTGAATATTTAGATGATATGTATAAATCAATTAATGGGCATTTATTTGCTCAATCAGCGAGTACTTGGTGTTACAATAAGATTAAATCTTTTGTTGACTCTTGTAATGATTGGGCCACTGCCTACAATGAAAGATATAAGAATGTTTGGACTGAAAGGAATCGTCGAACAAGTTCTGTCACTGTTACACAAACTGCTTTAAATTTTGAAACTTATGTTAAAAATTTATCATCTACAGTTTTGGTTAAGGAGATGTTGCCACAATTATCCTTCCTTGTTCCAATGATTGTCCTGTCTATCCCTCTACCAGGTGCTTTGGCATTTCTTAAGTCATCAAGATCTCTCGAAATGTTTAGTTCAATAACAAAGAATTTTGACTCTTTTAAGAAAGCTGTGTTTGATTTTACAGATAATATTTTGCCCCATCTATTCGATGGAGAGTTTATTCCATCAACTGACTCACGTCAAGTTTGGTGTGAAACAGCTGCAAAGATATTAGATTCTTTAACATCTCCTGTTCAGATGTTTGATGTTCTGACAGAGAATGGTTACATTGTATCACTTGATGAGAGAGAACTTAGAACAACCCTTCTCTCACTCATTAAAAAACATTCTCTTGTTGGTAATACGATTCATTTGAAAAAGGATACGACAATGACAAGTATGATTTCAAGATATCTGATTAATCTCAAATTGGCTGAAGCTAATATTCAACAATTGTTAACAACTTCTAATTATGTAGAACAGCCTGTTGTGATCTTGTGGTATGGACCTGCAGGATGTGGAAAATCTGAATTAGTTGAACTTATGAATAGACATTTGACATCATTGCTTGGACTTTGTCAAGTTCCTTCACAAACAGATGCTGGCAAAAAGATTAATTCAATGTATACAGTTGTCTCAACAGCTAAATATATGGATGGATATTTTGGGCAGGACATTGTTTTGTTTGATGATTTTGGTGCAACTCGAGGAGATACAAGTTCAGTGTTGGATATATTTCTCAAAGGTGTTGGAACAATACCATATCGACCAAATCAAGCTGAATTAGAACTCAAAGGTAAGATTCAATGGGCAGCTAGGCTTGTTCAAGTAACATCCAATGACAAAACGTGTTATCTTAATGCTAATGTATATCATCTTCCAGCTTGGAATCGGAGAATGAGTATCCAGATTGGTATCACTATGGTTGGTGAGGAGCAGCGTTTCACTGTCTCAACTCCTTCTAGAGATGGAACAACTGACACTCAACATGGTGCCAATTTAACACTTTCTGAAATGTCTGTTCTGGTTTATAAGTTGGCAAAGAAGAGGAAAGAACAGTCATCCAGATACACTAATTCAATACGAACTAATGAGTTTGTATGTCCTCATGGTTTGGGTGGTCAATCTTGTGATGAATGTTATGGTGATGATGCTATTCACCCAGTCCAACAGATTCAACCTCTTGTAGTCCCCCCTCAAGTACCAGAAGTTCCCCCTCAAGTTCAACAAATTGAAGAATTTGAAGCTCGACCAGTTTCAAATTTAGGAGTTGGAGAAGATTTTTTGCTATCTATTTTCCCATATGGACTTTGGACTTTTGAGGATTATGCTTTTTGGATAATGTATTCCATTCTTAACTTCGTTTTCCAATCTGGGTTCATAATGTCTTGGTTTATCTACTTTGTGTTAGGTCTCGTTCGTGTAGCACTTGAGATTTTATACCAGGGTGATTTTAATTTGGTTATGCTCCCGTATATCTTTTTGTATACTCAACCACAATACTCGACATTTATTCATATTGCCCATAATCTTATTTTCCATCGATTTATTCCCAAATATATGTTCACTCGGTTTTTTGATGAAGTAACATCCGATATCATTCGATATGCGTTACATTATGTTGATAGTTTGACACTCCTTGATAGATTAGCTATATCTTGGGGTCTCATTTCATTTCGTTTTGAACATATGGAATCTATCACATCAAGCAAGTCTCTTGATATTAAGATTAAGGTGGTTGAGAAAACATTTGTGAGCATTGTTGGCTCCTTTCCAATGAAAATATTGTCATTTTTTGGGATGGGATTTGGATTATACACTATTTTCAGAAGAATCATTTTTGGCTCTCGCGGAATCTATACTCAATTAGGAATGCAATCCAGTAAGGAGGAGATGCAGAAACTAGCTGAGTTAGATGAAGCTCTTGGTGTGAAACCAATGTTGCATAAAATTGATTATTCTGAAGTTACTGGTCACCCATCATATCCCTTGCAAGTTAGTGCTCGTCTTAGAGTTGTTGATGTCGATTCTTTAATGAAGTTGATAAAGAAACAAACAATTGAGATTTTTATCACCACCTCTTCTGTTTCTGTTGTTAAAGGTTTGATTTCAGGCAATACTGTTTATACTGTTAAACATGGTTTCGATGGATTTAAATCAATGACTATAAGAACCAAATCTGAGAAACTTCAGTGGTGTGTGACAAAACATCTTTTTGTTTCGGAGCTCTTTGATGTTGGTCCTGATATTGTTGCATTTGTGCTTAATATCCCTTTTGGAAAAAATTTGGTTCAACATTTTCACATGTCCCCATTGAACTCGGGAGACTTTGTTGGAATTGATACCTTTGAACCAGTCTTTCGTCAAAAGATTAATGAGCCTCGCAACTATCATCAGGGGTTTGCTTGGGCCTTTAAGGGAAAAGTTGATGAGGGAGATAGTGGAACTCCTGTTCTGTTTGTCAGGAAAGAAAATGGTGTGATTAAGAATGTTTTAATTGCTGGTTTGATTTCTGGTTATCTTAACTCCTGTGGTGATTATTCTTTCTTTGGAACTTTTGAAAAGATTCCTAAAGTAATTGATAAAGTCACTGTTCATGATGGAATTCAAGATTATGATCTGGGTACAAGCATTAAACAGGATTTGGTTGAACCAAATGCCAAGTATGCTCTAGCTGGCCATTTGCCACCTGAACTTCAACCAATTCTTGTTGGAAGTTTCAAAGGCAAAGGATCACAACGACTTTCAGCAATTGTTGAAACAAAATGGCTTCCAAAATTCCCTAGAATTAAGGAAAAATATTGTATTCCAAAGATGGTTCCTCGTGTTGAATCAGGTAAGTTTTTGTGCAATGCATTGTCAGCTATGTTTCAAATGACAGAAACAGCTAAGATATTGAATTCAAAGAATTGGGTTGAGTGTGCATCTTATGTTGAAGATCATCTTGACAGTTTGAATCCACCAACTTTTGAAACAATGTCTATTGAACAAGCTTGTTCTGGATTTGATGTTATTCCCTCTCTCAATTTCTCAACTTCTATGGGTTTTCCATTTCAAGGGGCTAAAGGTGATTATTTTAATGGTACTCCAGGCCATATCCAACCAGATTCAAGAGTTTTGACTGAAATCCATTATTGGATGGATCTACTTTCTCAGGGGATCAATATTGTTCCATTGGTTCGTGGGTCCGTTAAAGATGAGGTCACTTCCTTCAAGAAGCGTGATAAAGCAGAAGAGAGGATATTCTTTGCTGGAATAACTACATTTGTCATACTTCTTCGTGTCTATTATGGATCGTTTATGGAGTGGCTTGGAACTACTCGTTTTCGTAGCTTCACTATGATTGGAATCAATGCTTTGGGACCAGAGTGGGGAAAATTGGTCAATTACTTACAAAAAGATGGAAACCGCAAATTTATTGACACTGATTATTCAAAGTTTGATAAGCGTATGAATATTTTGTCTTTTGCAACTGATATGGTAACGAATTTTATTTTGAAACACTCAAATTACGACCATAAAGCTCAAAAGATTATGAGAACTTTGTCTGGATCAATTCATCAATTTTGTGTTGATTTCCATGGTGATATTTACCATTATTCAACATCTACTCCATCAGGTGTTTTTGGAACAAGTCACTTTAATTGCATTAGTGAAGCTATGATTGAGGTAGCAGTGTTCTGTGCATGTTATGGGCAACATTCTAAGTTATCTTTTTATGATTCAATTGTTGATGTGAGGAAAAAAGATCTTTTCTTTTCTAACATTGTTCTTGCTAATTATGGTGATGATAATGTTAAATCTGCTCCAATTGAGATGACTGAATCTTATTATACTGCTGAAAATATACAGAAGTATTGTTCTGCATTAGGTTATGATGTCACATCTGTTGAAAAGGATGGATCTCCTTTAAGATGGAAAACTATTGAGGAATGCACTTTTTTGAAGCGTGGTTTCAAAAAGGAAGGCGATTTGTGGTTATCCCCTTTGGAGACTTTGTCAATTGAGAAGTCCATTTGCTTTAAAGACTCTAAAAGTCCTTTAACAGATAGTGAGTGGGAAGAGGCGGTGATTAAGAATATGTTGTTTGAGGCTGTACAACACGGGCATCTTTATTATAATAATTTGGCTACGGTTTTACAATCCGACAAAACATATGATCAAGCATATGCAGAATTTCATTCTCAGTTTGAAGTTGGAGTTAAGTTTACAGTAACAGCAGCATTTGGTTACTCTGTTGCAGCAACTCAATTTGATGGTATGGGGTATAAAGACATTATCGACCGCTGTAGAATCATGTATCTGGCAGACCAACGCCCTATTGTTAACTATTTACTTGTTTTTGTTGAGACTTTGTGTCGTCTTAAAACACAAGATTATGATTATCAATCACATGAAAATATAGCAAATGCAACACTTTTAGCATACCGTATTCATCAATTTTTACAAGGAGAGTTTGTTCATATGGGTTGGTTGGTCGCTGAGTGGAATTACAATCCTATCACGAATACTCAACGCTTCCCATTTAGAAGAGGTGCCAACTTTTCATGGAGCAATAAGGTTTATGACTTTGACCTCAGTGTTATTTCACAACCATCCCCTGGGTCAATTATCAACAATCCAAACCAACAACCATTTGATCAGGAGACTTTTGTTCCAACTGTGACTTACACTTCATTTACTCCACCATATGTACCTCGTCAATTGATTCCACCATCTTTATCTCCAACCCCTCCAATTCGTAGAGAAGCTGCTCCAGGATTTCAATTTATGGAATTCCCTCTTGCATTTCCAGCAAATGATGATGATGATGATGATGATATGTCAACTGTTCATGAACCAGAAGAAGATATTCTTGATTATATTATGTTAGAATCATTCATGGATGAATTTGATGAGATTCTTATTGAAAAGTTTCGTTTGAATAATGAGAATACATGGTATCTGACCGATCGATTGTATCGATATTATTATCGATCTTACGAGCGTATTTTACAATGGGCTTGTAACACACACCCCGGAAGATACACTCGTTATGATTCATGGAATGCTATCAATTCATTAATGATGGAATTTATGTATCAACATAATCCAAGACTGCATCTTCAATTTCATCCATCTCGATTGTTTGAGGAGCGCTTGTTAAGAGATGCTGCAAATGAATTCTATCGTATAGAGATTAACCCAATTCAAAATTTTGTTCCTCACTGGCCTGCACCAGCTTTTTCAGAAGAGCAATTAATTGCAGCCTTAACTGCAGATCCTCGGCAATTAGATTTCTTATCATTTAATAGGAGAGAGAGACAAGTCATGCTTCATCAAGACTTTGTTCCTCAATATTATCATTGGATATGATATCACATTAGTTGTGGAACTTTTAATCCTCGTGTTTTAGACAGTTGATGTCGCTAGCTAGCTCAGCTTTATTGAGCCCTCTGTGGAGGTACCACCTTACATCCTGGTTTTCCAGGATTTTTGAAAATCCTGGTTTCCAGGCGGATGTCGCCCGCAATGACTCATCTTTTAGATCTGTCATGTGACAGATTTATTAAGATCGCAGTAGC
>Ga0115592_1068099_pt1 | contig 9630 bp, 2 predicted proteins | sample Plaics_5_FD_89914 | JGI IMG/M metagenome (GOLD analysis project Ga0115592, IMG submission 89914) | Wetland microbial communities from Old Woman Creek Reserve in Ohio, USA - Plant_11_14_B (Metagenome Metatranscriptome) | ecosystem: Environmental > Aquatic > Freshwater > Wetlands > Sediment ... | reverse complement strand
TATAACCTTAGGCAAGTTTTTCGTTTAGAGTCAGGATACTGCCTGAACAGAATGATAGTTTTCGAGTGCGAGCAAAACCCTTGTGAAGGTTTTTACTCGTATCTTATGTAGGACTCATGCTCTGTATCTAAACGATTCAAGCATGAGACGGCCTTCGTACCACAGCCCATGTATAAGTGACTGTGCGCGTAGACTTAATTTCTCATTAAGAAAGTTCCAGCGCTCAACGCGTTGAAGAGTTTTTATCCACCCCGGCGATTACGCCAATTCACGGAACAGTTGTAACCGTGTCTGAAAGAAGTGAATAGATTTGTAGCAACATTCGCTATTTCATCAGTTTTATTTATCAGAAAAAGGTCCCTTACAAATCCGACCTCTGATATATGATGAGATTAGCGTCTCAAAGCACGTGTTCTCTTTAAGAAACACACCCCCGAATATGGACTAACATAGATAGGTTTCCGCTTTAACCTGTCGCGATAATGTTATTTGTCCACCCGCGTATGCAAGCGCGATCATTGCAATTTTGTGTTATTATTTAATTTTAAGTAAAATGGATTTAGTCAACAATGTCATATTGGATATAGTTGATCTATTTGGCCCACAGGCTCACCGTGGTCGCAATTTTGCAGTAAATGTCATCTTGAGTGTTTGGCGACACTCTTTTTGAACGGTAGATTCAATGAAATACATATGTATATTTAATCAGTTTTCTGGTCGCTGTCAATAGAATTAATGATAATAAAAGCCGATGCCCCCTGAAACATGGAGCGACACAGTAGTGTCCAGGGATACGTAATAAAAGTCAAAGATTCAACCGATAGTTAAAAGTACAGATGAACAATCTTGAATAATAACCCGCGGATTCCTCTGCGTGCGGTAGAACACGAGGATAAGTGCGAGAAGTGTCGACTCTCGCATCGAATAAATGTAGACAAAACCCCCCCAGCCTTCCAAAATGCAAGTTCTTATAAGTGACAACGTTTATGGTGAGAAGAGGCACGTCATTGATACGCCAAAGGTCAATGACACCTTCCCTAGTCGGGATAACGTTACGTCCGTTGACGCGACGCACGCCGTTTTCAGCAATGATTACATAGTGCAAGCCGAGGAATGTGACGCCCAATGGCTATTGCAAGGCGAGTACAGGACAGGCCTGGCTCAGACCGAGGATAGTACAGGAGGAGCGAAGACCCAACATAATAAAATACATAAAAATATGGGAATCGCAGCCGGATTACACGAGCTTAGCTCAGGAAAGGGAAATAAAGGAACAGGGCTTGGAGCGAGACCAAGACTGCAATCCAAAGTGACATCAAGCGCAAAACAACTGAATCGATACAAAGCGATCAACATTGTACAAGGCGAAGAAGTACACGACCTATTAGAGGTACAGGGGGGATTCATTGACGAATGCATAAATGGGTTGCATAATCGTCACAAGAAAGATTTGAAACTTTTAGCAGCAAAGTATTTACTAAATGAGACTATTAAGGACCATGATTGGCCCGTCTTATGTGAGCGTATTGCTTTGTGTTTCGTAAATCTTTCTTCGCAGACTACATATAGGGGATTAATTACATCTATATATTTGGTTTGTAAGGACTTTGGGTTAGTCCGCCATGACAAATCTTTCATATTAGGGTTAGTAGCATGTGTTAACGAGTTTTTGGACTCGTCTATAATGACACAATTTAAGGATGTTTATAGTAGAGCAGATTTAGCAAATATATATAAAAATTTTAAACAGAATCATAAAAAAGATGGATTGGAGGATATGGACCCTGACGAAATTTTCGAGGTCTTTGGTGTAAAAGAACCAGAGCTTCAAGAAATACTGAAAGGAAGCGTGGCTGACATGTTAGATGTACAGTCCGGATCCACAGTTAAGATTGGAATTGACTTGCTTATTAGTTGCTTGCGCAATCCTCGAAAATTAGCTTCTTTGGGATTAGTGAAACCCGTAGTACAATTTATTCGTGCCCTCATGGGTATGGGTTTAATGCATTATTGGACTGGATCTTATAATTTCCAAGGTGTAAAGCTTTTCGCAATTCAGCCGATCGAAGGAGGAGTTTTTGAGATCATGAGTGTTGTCGCCGAATCATTACAATGTTTTGTTGATTACGGGTATGCTATGATCATGGAGCAAACATTGTTCCCCAAGGATTTCACTTTTGATAAGTTGCAGAATTTAGAATTTCGCGTCGCAGATTTAGACGCTTGGATGCCCTTCTATGAGAACGGGCGTTTAAGCGAGCGCGGAATGCAAAGAGCAGATTACATCAAGAAGATCGTCGATGCAAAGTCAGAAATAGTCATGTTGAAAAAGACAAATACTGATAAGATGATTGACCGAACGCTAGTACAACTCTATGGAAAATTGGAGAAACTACACACGCGAACAGCAATGGTAACACTATCATCACAGTTGAAATATTGTCCATTTGGCTATTTGATTGCAGGTCCAGCTGGTATTGGAAAGAGTTCCGTAACAGCACACATGGTTAAAGCTTTCATGTCTTGGAAAAAGACTAAGCAGGGTTGGACACCAGAGGGAGACGAGAAAGACTATATTGTCACTGTGAATACAGCTGATAAGTTTCAGTCAGAAGTCTTCTCGCACCATATTGTCGGTTTACTTGATGATTTTATGAACAAGAAACCCGAGAAGGTAGCGCCTGGTGAGAACGCACACGATTTATTGATTAGGATAGTGAATAACGTCCCGTGTGTCGCACTCAAACCCGATGTCGAATCCAAAGGAGCAGTACCAATCAACTTCGAATTAGTTGGTCTAACGACAAATGTTGATCATTTATATGCATCACTTTTTGTTAATGACACTTACTCGATTTTGAGACGTGTGCAGTTTGTTGTCTACCCCCACGTCAGAACGATGTTTAGAAAGGAAGATAGCAATGCGTTGGACCCAGCCAAAGCTGCCGGCCATGTTGATCTCTGGCGTTTCGATGTCAAGTACCCCATGCCAAAAGGGGGCCACCGTTTCTATAAAATGGATAATGGTCTTGAGGCTCACAATATTGGTTTGTATGAATTAATGCAGATCTATAAGCGAGAATGGGAACGACATGATGATGCGCAACAAGAAATTCTTAGCGCACAAAAACGCGAGACACCACTATGTGACTGTGGTTTTCCAAAGGATATTTGCACATTGTGTAGCGATTATGAATCGCCCGATGATGATTTTCCTGAGGTTTTCACATCTGCCCAAGAAGACGAAGAGTTTGATAGGGCACAAGGTGAAGTCGCAGCTGCATTAGATGCTGGTGATCGGAGAGAACATGTAAGGACGCGTAAGTTGTTATCGACTAAGAAACCATTTCGTAAGAGATTGGAAGTACAAGCTGGTGACGATTCACAAGTGCAACAAACAGTTAGTGATGAGGACGTTCGTTCCGTGTTGAGTGAAGAAGATTCATTTTTTGATTCTATTCTCTCAGAAAGGTGCAACAACCCCACTATCGTTGACTCATGGCTCCCAACTCACTGTGCTGGTCTTGAACAACATGAGACTTATCCATGGCTCGTGGACTTAATTCCAGAATTTGTGGTTAAGAGATTACCTAACTACGTTGTTTTAAATAGTTTTACATATAACACGTTGGTACATAGGCGATTTCTTGCACATATTAGCTTCTTCTTAGTTTGCTTCTCATTTTTACTGTGTTTAACACATGGTTTCTTGATTGGAGGCATAGCTTGGATGTTAGGCGCAGCGGGATCGGTTTACTTGCTCAATCAACATTCGTGGATGGTGTCAAAATACATAGTTCGAAGACGCCAGCGATGGTCTAGATTTTTCGCTACGCGATGTCTACCCGAGCCCGCCCGTGTGGGTTTGCAGTACATTGCGATCGGATGTCTTCAAGGAATAACCATATTTGCGGTTTTCAAGCTACTCAAAGCACTATTTGGTAAGCTAGAGTTCGCCCCCGAGGGTGGAACCTATTCAATCCCTAACGTGAAGTCTAACTTTGCAAAACTTGAGATTACGCGAGCGCCAGGTATTACACCGAACCATGCTACTATTGATCAGATCAAAAAGTTGTGTGAGAAATCAATTGGTGTACTGAGCTACTCGCCTCAAGCGGGAAAGAGATGCTTTCTAAACATGATCATGTTCAATGATAGCCTAATGATGATTCCATATCATTTTTTGCCCGATCATGCTGTCGAGTGCGAATTATTGTTTGGAAGTGGTCAATCAATTGGACATCGTGTGAAGTGTTATTTGAGTCGTTTGGATGGTTATAAAGTCCCAGGTAAGGATTTATTGTTGCTCTATGTGAGCGTGATTGGTGATAAACCTAACATCACAAAATTCTTGCCCGAAGTCGATGTCGTGTGCGATCAAGTTTGTCAGTACATGTACAGAGATAAGGACGGTGAACTGACGAATGGTCAGCGTAATATTAGGATGCAACAAGAACCTTTGTGTTCAATTGATCGCAAGACCAACACGCGATATGATTCTAAGGGGTACAGGTACAATTTGGACTTTGATTCTCATAAAGGATTGTGTTGTATGATATTCGTAGCACACACCAAGGAACCGTACATTCATAGCTTCCACGTTGCTGGTAGTGAAAGACAAGGTGGTTCTAATCAGTTAACTCGCCCTGAGTTTGAGAAGGCGCGTGAATTCTTCAGAATGAAGAAATCCGTGTTGTTATCAGCCCACTCGGGTGAGATGAAGATAGATCGTTTGAAATCTTTTAAACTGGTAGAGAAACCTACTGATATGTCTCCATTACTCAAGCTAAGTGAGGATTCTGGCTTTGAATATTATGGAACCATCGACACTCCCGTGACTCGGTTCACCCATACTGTACACAAGACAATTATTTGTGATTCTGTCTGTGAGAAGTTTGGAGTGAAACTCAATCATAAGCCGCCCCCACCAGGAAAAACGTGGGTGCATCATTTGGCTTGTATTGAGAATACCACAAATCCAAACCAGGGCTTCGACCAAACTTTAGTTGAGGCTGCTGCTTGTGATGTGATCGAGTCTATGGGACCTACACTCAAGTTATTGGCAAATGGGGCTCGCCCTATGAGCTTAGACGAGACAGTGAATGGTGTTATAGGTGTTCCTGGACTAGAGAAGATGAATCGTAAAACTTCAGCAGGATTTCCTTACTTTAAAGCTAAGAACAAGCTATGTGAGATCGTTGATGAAAAGATGATTCTTCCCGACGAGATGATTGAAGAATATGAAAGAGCGAAGGAGATATGGAAGTGTGGGCAAAGGACCTATGAGGTCTTCCACCAGTCTTTGAAGGATGAACCTATCAAAAACTCCAAAGTCGTAGCTCGCACATTTCAATGTTCGAATATGAATCTTAGTCTAGGACTCCGCCAGTACTACTTACCCGTGTTAGTGGTTATGCTTCAACGCCCCGAGGTGTTTGAGATGGCGGTAGGATGCAACGCAGAAGGTCCTGAATGGGAAGCTGTTATCAAGTCTATCAGTAAGTACGGTGATGACAGGATTGTAGCCGGAGATTACAAGAACTATGACCAAAAGATGAGTAGTCAAGTTCTTAGTGCAGCTTTTAGTATATTCATAGAATTTGCACAATCCATCGGTTACACGGAGGAGGAATTAGAGATTATGCGGACGTTGGCGACTGAAGTTATTTTTCCAGTTGTCCACATGAATGGAGACATATTTAAATTGTTTGGATCCATGACGTCGGGGAATAGTCTCACCACAATTGGCAATTGTATGTGTAACTCGTTGTTGCACCGAATATGCTATTTTGGTCTAGCAAGGCAGTTGAATTTGAAGGTGCCACCTTTCAAAGCTGTATCGTCTCTTATGACGTACGGTGATGATTGTGCTGACTCAGTTCGACCAGGATTTGACTGGTTCAACCACACAAATCGCCAGGAATATTTTGCTAAACACAACATCGTTTACACGATGGCAGTGAAAGATCAAGATTCCGTCCCTTTTATCAATATATATGAACTATCTTTCTTAAAACGAACCCCGAGGTACGATGAAGAGTTAGATGCGGTGTTGGGACCACTAGATGAGACTTCGATTTTTAAAAGTCTCCAGTTCATTACCAAGTCTCAATTGTCAGCCCACGAGAGTGCGGCCGTCAATATGGATAATGCCTTGGCTGCGTGGTTTTTTCACGGACGTGAAATTTACGACGCTCGGAGCGCCATTGCATTCGAGATCTTGGAGGATTACGATTTGATCCCGTATTCCCGATGTTACAAGATGACATATGACGATTTTAAGATTATATGGATATCTAGATATCGAACCGGCTTACCGCCGATTGAGATCCATCCGGACCCACCTGGATGTAAAACGCAAGATGGGGATGTGTGCGATGATTACGACGAGAGTTATATGCGAGGACTGCGTAAACTCCTGGACGCGTGCGTACATCAAGAGGCCCTCCCGGTGGGGGCACCCCTATTTAGGGGCGACGATTCTGGTCAACAAGTTCTACTGGAGTGCTTTCACTATGCCGAGTGAGCACGAGAGTTATTTTTTACTGGCAGAACAACAACACACACACACCACATTCGTGGGACGATGTGAGTTTGGTTACAGACTCTACATTGAACCATTTAGTTTCGGGGTTTAATCTTGAAAACCCTGCTTTTGTCTTCGGTCAACCCTTGAGCTTAATAGCGGAAGAGGAAACTGAAACAATAGAGAAGGCGTGGGACAAACTCCCTGGTGAGGGAGCCCACACGGGCTTATTAGAGGTGCAAGCGGGAACGCAAACAACCTCAGCACAGCAGTCTGGTGACGGAGTCACGAAAGCCCAGCTGATGCAGTTCCAAGATACGGAGTACAATGTCATAAATAATGTCGATCAGTCTATTGACCCAACGCGATTTGGTACAACCAATTCAGACGATGATCTACAGAGTTTTCTCAAACGACCAGTTAAGATCTTTTCAACAACCGTTAAAGTCGCGGAAGCTTTATCCACTCAATTTAAACCGTGGAAATTATTCTTAGACAATAAGCGTGTGATAAATAGGATTAACAACTTCAATAACTTGAGGTGCAACCTACACTTAAAGTTCATGATCAATGGGAACGGATTCTATTTCGGGAAAATAATTGCGTCTTATAGACCATTAAATGATTTCGATTTGGAACACGAACATATCGCAGGTGAGCAAGCAGATATTATGTTAGCAACACAGCGACCACATGTTTTCCTAGATCCATGTATGAGTACAGGTGGCGAGTTACGAATCCCTTTCTTTTGGTACAAAGATTCTTTGAATATACCAAATTCAGATTGGGACGAGATGGGAGTGATTTACTTAGAGTCAATAAATAAACTCAAGAACGTCAATGGTGCAACTACCGATTTAACGATTAGTGTTTTTGCATGGGCAGATCAAGCCACATTTGATAGCCCAACCATTAATTCTTCCGGTTCTCTTACACCACAGGCGGGTGAATACGATACCGAAGGAGTAATATCACGACCAGCGACAATGTTAGCAAATGTTGCGAGCACAGTAGCCCCTTATATGGGGCCATTGAAGCCGTTCGCAATGGCTATGAGTGAAGCCGCGGGTTTATCTTCTAAATTGGCGAAGTTATATGGTTTTTCGAGACCGGTTGATATAACACCAGCCATGAAGATGCAACCGCGCCCCATAGCGAATTTAGCCAACTACGACACGCTAGACACCACTACGAAGTTATCCTTAGATACAAAGCAAGAGATCACGATTGATACCAGAGTCATGGGATTAGGTGGTAATGATGAATTATCTATTGATAGCCTTGTCACTAGAACCAATTATTTGGGTTCTTTTGATTGGAAAGTTGATGCTTTACCCAACACGAGATTGACAGACATAAACGTTTGGCCATATCACAAGTTGAAGCACAACACTGAGAACGCGTGGCAATTTCCTTCCTATGCCATACCTATGTTTGATTTTAGGTATTGGCGTGGGACCTTCAATTTGAAGGTTGAAGTTGCGTGTTCGAATTTCCACAAAGGCAGGATCTTGATTGTTTATGATCCGTCAGTAGCAACATCTACACCGGAGACTAATGTCCAATACTCTTATGTTATGGACTTAGCTGATTCCAAAGAGATGACGATTCAGATACCGTGGGCACAAAGTCAAGCTTTTAAGACTAGGCCTACAGGTTGGCAAGCGTTAGAATCCAACAATGGTATAAATAGCAATGTTAGGAATGAACCAGGAGATAATGGAGTGATTAGTATATTCGTTTTAAATGAACTTACATCACCCAGTTCATCAACAGAAGCTGTTGCCATAAATTTGTATGGATCTTTCAACGCTGGATTTAAGGTTTTTGACCCAAATATGTCATATTCAAGATTCGTTTTTAAGAAGCTTGCAACTCCTAAGGTTTTGGAGGTACAAGGTGGAGATATGACAGATTGTGCGGAGGATTGCCAAATGCCAGATGATACGCAAATCTCATTCACTGCTGGATCAAACAGTGAGGTGGACAGGCAGATGATGGTGTATGCAGGTGAGGATATTAGGACAATGCGTGCTTTGATGAAACGACCGACATCTTATATGTATTTACCAAAGATTGTCGGTGTTATGCTCGGAGCGACGCATGTGTTGCGAAGTCGACCTAGACCACGTGGATATAGTACCCAGAGTGAGGCAGACGGATTCGTTAGAACGTTTAATAGTTTTTTAACGTTCGGATCTTATGCATATTCGGGTTTCCGTGGTGGTACGCGCTTCAAGGCCATATGTACTAATTCCAACACAATGCTAGGAATACAACCATCCGAGAGTGTTTTGTCTTATGGTGCAAATCAATACAGCAACGTTTACGCGTTTGATCTGGCGTCAAACAATGGAACTAGACAGAGGGCACAGAATTTATTACGCCCCTTTGTTGAGCGGCAGAATGCTTCACAAGAACAACAACACACGCATTCACAACAGTGCGTGGAAGCAGAGTTACCATATTATAGCCTTAATAGATTTACTCCGAATCGTTTACTCAATTTTGAGGGCGGTTCGTATGGGCTAAATACTGAGTACCGGTGCTTTAATTTGCATCAACTCTCTGCGGATGATATTCCAGGTAGAATTGAAGTGTTTGCGTCCATTGCAGAAGACTTTCAACTCGGATTCTACATAGGTTTACCTTTAGTAACCGTGCTAGATACACCAACCGTTGGAACAGGCCCACCGTAGGGGCCTCGGGTAGCTCACCCTAGAAATATGAGACGACTAGCAAGTCTTGAAATTGCAATTGACCTTAAATGTCATTAAACTTATTAAGACCTGGGAAGTCTAAAACAGCATCCGCAAATTGGGGTAGGACAATGTCTAGGGATATCCTGAGCCGTGAAGACGGAAGCAACTAATCGTGTGGGCGAGCACACGTTACGGCTATATTAGTCGTGCTCATTTGAGCCGAAGATACAAAACTGTTATAAACAGCGTTTGGAAGATTTTAAGTAGATAGAATCTGTGCTTCGGCCCAGATCCTATGGAAATTTTTACTTCCACTCGCATCTTTAAGCAAAGGTGAGCGAAAAGCAGGCGTGCAAACTCGTAATGGAGTTTTGTACGAGTGTTTATTTGACTCGTTTCTCC
>Ga0115592_1130828_pt1 | contig 9830 bp, 1 predicted proteins | sample Plaics_5_FD_89914 | JGI IMG/M metagenome (GOLD analysis project Ga0115592, IMG submission 89914) | Wetland microbial communities from Old Woman Creek Reserve in Ohio, USA - Plant_11_14_B (Metagenome Metatranscriptome) | ecosystem: Environmental > Aquatic > Freshwater > Wetlands > Sediment ... | reverse complement strand
GGGGTATTTGTTAGATACTTTCAAAGTTCAGTTACCTCTCGCAAGGATTTTAAACCATGTGCGCAAAATTTGGAAAATTACACATAATTTATAAGTACGGGTGGACAGTTTACGAAGAACATAAATTGAAAATCATCACATACAGAGCGACCTATGACTGTTTTAGCACCAAAAACATCACTACTATTAAGTAATACATTAGTGGTAGGGTAGTCATCTACCGTTTGGGGGGCTTGTGTACCATCGTAAAAACGAGTGGAAGAACACATAAATTTGTTATAGTACGGAACGTGTTGAACAACCATCTGACTATTGTCCATCATATTGACGGGATATATAGCACCATTAGAACTAGAAACTCCATTGGAATTCCAAGCATAATAAGGTAAACCATGATATCCACTGCCATTATTAGAAACATTATCAGTTAGTAATCCAGTTGTAGTACCATTTGATAGCTTAGAGACAATTTGAGTACCAGTTTGTCCAATAGCATGAAGGCGAACACCTCCTCTCCAAAACATATACATACCCGCAAAGATATTATATAAGTCTAATCCAAGAGACCCTGATTCCAAAGCGCCAGTACCATGGTTTTGATGTGTAGCACAAACACCATGGGGATCTACAGCAATTGCTGATTTAGTAGTCAGATCCAGTCCGTTTAAAATACCAGACATGGGAGACATTCTTAACAACAATTGTTTAATAGACAACACTCTTTCTCCAACACTGCGCTTACTATGAAATAAATCATCTTTGTCAAGTTTCATTGCTCCAATAGGTGCAACTGACATCTTGGGTAGAGCAGTAGAGTGCATTATAGCTTCATCAGATTGTGGTTCAAATGGAGATAAAGAATATCCAGATATACCAGGACATGCAAACTCCAAATCATCATCACCTCTGATAAACAACAACAAACGAATTTGCTGAGCACATGAATCTGGAGCTCTTAAACGATCGATTACTCGGATAGAAAGCTTTCCGCTAGTTTCACCACTGAGACTATAATCATTACTTAAAAGATATGGTAACGAAATCTCAATTTCATCTTCACCGCGTACATCAACAATTGTTCTCAAAGAATACTCTGAATTCGTATTAGTTGGTGCAGTTGGATTAATACCAGGTGTCCAGGTAACTTCAAATCGACCAGTATGCATTTCAGTCTTAACAAGTTTAATTATCAACTTAAAACCACCACGCCATTTATCAAATAATTGTGAAAATAGCCAGATGGGTGTATGAATACTATAAGTTGCAATCTTAGCATTATAAGTCTGTGAAACAGTCTTATGCAACATGTCAGGACCGATATTTATACCGGAAACTAAATCATTACCTTTAGCAGTAGCAGTAGTCCAAGTGTAATTACCCATGAAATAGGGAATAGCTTGTAAATAAGCCATACTCATCTCATCTTCGTTAGTATAACTAAGATAATCAAGTGTTTCTATTCTGTTCTCACAAATAACTCCTCCTGGAATTGCCACATCAGGTCCATCAGCAGTACCCGTATACTTCAAGGTTTGCTGACCAACAGTTGTAACTCCTTCCAACTCACGTGGTTTTGACATACCAAATGCACTGGCAAGATCACCTGCTGCATTTGCAGCCCAAGCCAGTGGTTGTGCATAGCTAGCAACCTTTGGAATCCTTCCTAAAGTTGTAGCTACTTTTCCTAGTGCTCTCAAGCCACTAGATATAGAGCCTTTATTCTCCATTGTTTCCTTAGATTGTGGTAATGTTGGTGCACATAACTTAACATTTTCCCAATGACCGTAGATGGTATAATCCACATCTGCTGTAGCCATAGTACCTGTCTCCAATGGAGATAGAACTGTTAAGAAATAGGCGCCCCATGCCCACTTTTGATCAACCAAATCGAAATAATGACTGGGAGCAATATAGGGAATTCGTAATGAATACGTAGTACCTCGACAATCAACTTGTACGTGGGGATGTTGACAAAACATTATCAAATCCCTATTATAACATTTGACTTGATCAGATGACACGTGTTCAAAGAAAGGGATATAGTGTAATATCAATTTACCTTGCTGGAAAGCACTGGCATTAAGACGTACACTAACAACAAAATCACCTTTAAACAAACGAAAACCTTTTATTTTCTCCGCATAGATTGGTGTAGAAACATAATCTTTGACATACGCTCCGGCAATATCAGTACCTGCAGCTGTACCACTTACCCATGTTCCAGTTGATAAAACAACTGGTTTAGATAAAAACGCTTTAATCGAAGCCTCTTGCTCGATATAAGTATCAACGTTATGAGTGGAAGCTGCATTACCTACCTCAACAGAATCACCTTCTATAAATAGAGCTGTAGATTCCTTGTCGGCAACTGCATCAACATCAAAGTCTGACATTTTAACCTCTTCAGATTGAGGGTTCGATAATGGACCTTCGCTAAAATGATGTAAGTGATCCCCGCTCACATCAAGTATATTTTGGACAGCCTCACTGTCATGCTCCTTCTCATTTAATAGGTTACAAATCATGTTTTGAAACTCTAGGGACTGATTATTCCCTAGAGAGTCCTCTTTTTCCACCAGGAAGGTGTCAAAGCTATACTGATGGGTAGACATACCCACAATTGTAGCTCTAGCAGTATCGTAATCAGTATACTTTGGTAACTTACCATACGCCTGAAGACATGCTTGCGCATATCTCGGTACATAAAACTCAAAAATTTCACGATGCCATTCTGATAGTTCTAAATTCATAGCTTCTATCTTAGCAACCTCAATATCTGGATCAAATACACCTTTAATCCACTGTACACATTCAACAATTGAATAAATGCGTAAGGGGGCCCACCACTTCGGTGAACCAAGCCATAAACCTAAAATGAATTTTCTACCTAAGAAACTACCATCTTCTATATTTCTATAATCGGGGATAGTTCCAGAAGTTTTCAACTCATCTGTAAATTCAAGCCCTAAAAATTGTTCACACACAATTTTAAATGTGTTAAATGTCAAGTATGGTAACTCATCAGTTACACTCAACACTAAATCATCACCCAAAACCAAGTATGACACATTCTTGCTAATAATTTCAAAATCATATTGCGCATCAGATGTAATCTTAATGCCTTTATATGTCAATTGACATATAACTGCCACAATAAAGATAATAGAAATATTAACAAGAGAATTCAAAATTGCGGTTAAGAAATTGCCACTTGTATTACCGTGATCCCATGTATAGAAAACTAATCTTCCATCTTCATAGACTACATGTAAACTGTCAACAATCTCTTCGAATAGTAACTTTCTCTCCAGCTTACCATTCTCACCATAAAACATGTCCATAAGAACAAGACATGCTTCCATTAGGATACGCTTCTGCTTCTTATCAAACTTACCATAATCACCAAAAATAAATTTTAATGAATTACGTAAAAGATGATTAGCAGACTTATCCCAATCTCTACTATAAGGATTAATCCCGATAGCAATTCCGTTGTCAATTCTATTCTCAACGATCCAACCTGCAAACGCTCCAAAATACATTCTACTAATAAGTAGATATATCATGTCTGCGCTACAGAAAAGTCTAGTTTTCCCAGCTTTAACCTTCTCTAAGGATAATAGTTCATCCTTTAAATTATCAATATAAACATTGAAGATTCTCTCTCCTCTCTTTAATTTTTCTATATTTTTCTCTACTATAAACTTGATAATTTCATAAAACTGAGGTTTAAGTTGGTCTCCTTCATACATCCATCTCTTTCCTTTACCTTTAAGGTTCAATCTCTTCTTCAAAACTCTAAAGATAAAGCCTGTTGAGCTGTTTGCATTCAGTCCTCCTAGACAATACGCAGGATCGCCTTTAATAGCTTGATCTAATGATAGGACTTCTGTCTTCACAGGAACGCTACTCGTGTTATAAACATGAGTCATTGCGTCTTGTATAATACGTCTAACTAACACTGGATCATAAACTACGTCATTACTACCGTAAGGTTCACGTGCTTTCTTCATAACATCAACAAAATCTCCTTCTTTATTTGTAAAATTATGTAATCGCGCTGGCTTACGAGTTAGAGGATCTATGCCATACAACTTGCTCTTCTTAATCTCAGATCTAGAATTATTTTCAATAATTTCAGATGAAGTAAAATCAGAGATATGATGTTTATCTAAAATGATAGTTTCACGTTTAAGTGGAACAATACATTCTTGATTAATAGCATTTGCTTCAAGTGCTTGAGTAACAATACCACATGCTTCTTGCAACCTTTCCATAAAATCTGTCTCCTGAGGTGTCTTAATCATTTCAAAATATTTTGAAAATAATTCCCTATAAATAGGAACACCCTGAGCAAGATCATCTGTAATTGCAACATGTAAATATGCAATCCACTCACTAGCAGCTTGAGGATAATCCAAATTAACACAGTAGTTCTTCCTCTCATCAGTAATTACGCAAATACTTGCACAATCACCAACTTCTGTTCGAAATGTACCATATCTACTTTTCCCATTCCATGAACGCAATGTAACACGTCCAGTGGGAGTCTCCTTATCATCGAGTAATGTACTTGTGTTATAAACACACAAACGATTATTCAACGTCAGAGACATAGGTTCAAATCTCATAGAAGCCACAGCTTCCTTAGATTTATCGATACCTATCTTAGCAAAAGTAGCAGATAAGTTACCTTTCTGCAGAATATATTCAAGCGCTTTTAGAGGTGGTATAAACCTTTCCATACAAGGATACTTAGCATCATCAGGTAATTTAAAAACAATTAAATCTCGTTTTGCGAGATCTTCATCATGTTCAAACCATTGAATCTTACTATAATCATACTTGAGTGTGGAATCCTCCAAAGTTCCGCCTCTAGAACTAACTAGTACCAAATGATATACATCATCAGGCCTATGTTCCATTCTAGCTTTCATTCCCGTATGTAAATGTCTCACAGTTACACCAAATCGATCTCCAAGCATAAAAACATTGCATGGATGTCTATTACCTGTCTTATGCTTTATAAAACAAGCTAAGATATTTCTTTGGTGACTAGTGATAAATTCTTCTCCAGGAATCATACTGTCAACTTGAGGTTGTGCATTTTCAGCTGGTTCCAGATATTTTAAAGCAAGCTTTATTCCGGCAACAGCAATAGAAAATGTTGCAATCCCAAGACCTACAAAACCTAAACAACGCAACAGAGATGGATCTTTGATGTATTGCCAAAAAATATGTGAAGTGCTTTCAGTAACAGAATCCTTACTATCTGGTATAGATAGGAACGAATTAATGTTATTAATGATACTTTTATATAAAGTAAAAGCATTAGTAACACACATATTTTTGGTTTGTCTCCATAGAGTATTACAAGAACTGTATTGTTCATACAATATCTTCCGTATATGTACAATAGACATATTGGAAAAATAATAGAACAGATCACGATCCTCGGATATTAAATCTATAAATTGAGTCTCTCTCTCACAATAAAGTGAAGATAAAAACAACTTTTTAGATAGAAACTCTTTAATATCAATTCCTCTAAGAACAACTTCATCATATAACTTCTGCAAACGAATATAAATATCTTCGGAAATTACATTAGGAATCGTCTCACCTTCGTGGGACTGGGGTTTGGTTGATGTACGATCTTTAAAAGTTTCGTCAATCATAGGTGTAAATGAATTCACCTGTGGTCTAGTATCAAATCTCCTTGATACAAGTTCAATTGATCTCTCTTTTAATAAACGTCTCTTTGCATCACCATTCTCCATTTTATTTCTAATATAATCTTTTACAACCTGCATATACTCTCTTCTGGTTAAAATTTGGTTATCAGCGAAACCTCCCGTAGACAAATCATGCTTTCTAAAAAGCCAGATATCATCATCAGGAACGCCTTTTACCTTATTTTTATCAATCTTTCCATAAAGATATAAGTCATTTTCATAACCCATAACTCTATTAGTGGTTGGATCAATAATAATATTACCAGCAGCATCGCGTTGAGCATACTCAGGTTTGCACCATTGATAATAACAACACTCCATCAACCTACGAAGTAATGCATCAGGATTGTGAATAGATTTAAACATATTACTTGGTAAATACAACTTATTGGACGCAAGCATCACAATACGGGATATAAACCAAAGTCTTTGTTTCTTACTCAATTCAGCAGCTAAAAGATTTAAGGGAGTACCAGATATTAAATAAATTAAATATAAAGCCTCACTTGGTTGTCCTTCAGCGTCTGTGGCAGAAAATATGTCCGGAAACATACAAATCATTTGTCCACAATATTGATCATGGTGTTTACCATCTAAGGGCCAAATATAAATTTGACTCTTCCAATTACGAGCTATGTCAGCTAACTGATCTGCAGAAGCAAATTCAATAGCTAATTCCATGGCAGCGGTATCAATATCATGACTTTTTCCACAACCCGGTGCTCCTACTCTCATAACAGCAGCAGGATCATTACGTTCACCAGCTTCTAAACCACATTCAGCAGCCATTCTAGACAAAGAAAATAAATCCTTTGATAATCTAGTCAAAACTGCATTAATAGCATTATTTTCTGGTGTATTGGGGGTTTTAGCAATCATATCATTAACCTTCATAGATAAACGTGTAACACGTTCATTAAAATGAAGTGTAATTCCCATAGGATTAGCTAAATTTTCCTCTTGTAACCGTATAACTTCTTGCTGTAATTCTTTAACTCTAGTATCATTTGTAGAAAACCACATAGATACATCGAGATGAAACTTATCAGCAACGTATATTACGGCACGCTTAAACCAATCGATAACTTTATCTACTATGAAACTTAAATTCTTGCTCTCTCGAACAATCATATCCATAGTTTTAGATAAATCGACTGACTTACACGTAATAAGAGTAAAACCCATTGTTGATAGTTGTACACCCTCTAAAAGAAGGGATACCCAACCAACTGAAGATTCATCACTCTGTGGGACAGTAGAAAACCATGATGTAAACATGTTCGAAACACTAGGTGTTGCAATAATTGCAGCAGCTCCAGCGCTAACGATCAAAAATTTCATCAAGGATATAGAAGAAGAACTTCCATATTTCATTTCTACAGCATTAATTACACAAAAAGCAGTTAATAATAAGGCCAATCTGATTTTAACATCAGAAAAGCCACTAAATAAGTCAACTGTGTGATTAATACTAAATCCCTCTTTAGCAACTTCACTAAAAGTTTGTCTACATTTTTCAACTTGTGGTATAACCACATTTGCAGCAATTGTAGACATAGCCGTACTATGTTTTTCTAAAGCTTGAGTTAGTTTATTAAATCCTAAAACATCCCAATCAGCTTGGGGTTTAGTATGATCAACAAAGAAGCTCAAAAGATTACGTTTAAATTGCAAACGATAACCTTCTGCTCTAGAAAAATGCTTTTCAATGCGTTTGACAGCATTGTGAGGATTACTTATTAATCTAATGAAAAATTCATAATCCTTTCTCCCCTTCTTAAATTGCTTTACAGAAGGTCCTGGATTGGTCTCAATATCATGCATTAAATACAACATAAATAACCACGCACCTAAGTGCTGATTATAGCCTGAATGTAAGGTAAACATGATATAATTCCAAAAAGTGTGTATTAGAATACGAATTCTAATATCAATTGGTACTAAATCAAAACAAAAATGCATAAATAATGGAACTAATGGTAATAAATTACCAGTAGTTAACATATAATTCATCTTTGAAGGAAATTCAGAAGCAAACACACCTGGAGTTCTCAAGACTTCTTCGTAACACACACCTGCAATTACATTGGGTCCATTCATATGAAAGATTTTTCCATGAATAATTGCAATAGCATTACAAAGATATGTCTTAGGAAAATCAGTCCAATCATTGCTCATTAAATAACAATAAGCAGGACCAACTCCTAAAACAAGCTTATCCGTAGTAACAAGAGACCCGGTAAGGGGACTTTTTGGACTACGAGGGGGTGTTAAGAAAGTTTTAGCTCTCTCAACAAGCTTAACAACATTCTTCCCTAGTGTTGCTAACTTATCATAAACAAGAAATGAAATCCTTAAAAAGAAAGTATCATAATTCCCTGTTTGTGAATAATCTCGAAGCATATATTGGAATTGAGAAATAGATAAATCCATATCAAAATTCCTTTTCAATGCTTTTCGACAAACTCCAAATAGCTTAATTTGAAAATTATTAACTCGCAAATCATCCATGACACGAATATCGTAATCACGTTGTAATTTACATCTCAAATAAAATTTCCAATTATGCTCTTCAATCCAACGATCTAAATTATCATAAATAAATGATAAATCAGAAGGTCCTGGATTGGTTTCAACATCATGTAGTAAAGACCAATGATCTTCTATGATATCTTCATAGATTTCAACAATAGTCTCTTCTACATAAATCTCTTGAGATATAATATCAAGTGGTAACTGATGTATATCTGTTTCATCAATCGGTGGCATATTATCCCAACCGAATAAGTCTTCAACATATTCATAAAACTCTTCTAATTCATGCCTGCGTCTAAGTGTAAAAACACGATTTAAGGCATCAAAATCAAAAGTACGGTTTTCTGAAAACAACATGAAACTTGAGATTCTTCTATCCCATTCTGCAGTATCTGCAGGATAGGTATAGGCAAATTCTAGATCCGGAATTTCCTCTTCTTCATCATCAGATAAAACATCATTATTCATAATAGTTTCATCACTCTGAAAAATAAAAGGAAAATCCTCATCATCAAAGCTTATCTCATCTTCAAAGCTATTGACACTTGAATTATCATCATCAAGCATTTCCAATAAATAATTGGAAATACTAAAATCTAAATTCATCAAAATCCCGTCTTCTTCTGCACGGGCTGCAGATCCCATATAAGCGTGGTCGCCCCGGTATCATGTGGTAGTTAACCTCAAACAGACTCCGGTCTGTTATCGGCGTAACATTATCGCAGTTACTCCCACTCATTCGCGCCTATACATACACACTAGGCCGTAGTGCTTTAGGTGTATAGGACCACTCTACGTGGTATCTCTTGCCCAGTCGCTCTCAGTTAGTCTACACTAAAAGAGGCCCCGTATATCATCCATCGCGTTAAGAAATGGTATGATACCTTCAGACTCCAAAGTTCTGCATGTGACTCATCATAAATATATTTAAAAATACAATCAACAATAGGATAGAGCATCCTCTAAATCTATTATTCGTTATCCTGTACAAATGAGGCATTATCACTAAACAATAAATTGCTTATTTTAGATGTACATCTTATTTGTAGCATAGGATCAGCTCCCGCTACATTAATAAGACACCGTGGTGGGTGATCGATTATTCAAAATCGTATTGTATCAATATAAATTTATCAAAATATGACTACTAGTATGACTAGAGTAGATAATGATAGAATGAATTTTAGTTGGTATGACTCTCCAACTAAAAATATGAGTAGGGTATTAAATCAATGACTTATTTGGTCATTACAAAGATCACAAAGATCGGAATTATCACATTCCAAGTATTGATTTAATAAATTAAATGACTGGAGGAATTGCACCTCCTATGTTCTCAAAGAATAGGTTACATCTTTCCTGGGGAGGAAAGAATAATATAATATGAGCCATAATGTTATGTGATTAACATTATTTTAATTATATTATCGTGGTAAAACAATATATAATTGAGTACAAAAATCTTTTCTGCAAATACAGACAATTCTCTTTAGTTCTGATGTAAATATAACTAAAGACAATTCTCTCGCGTATTTGGTAGTATATGGTCCCTAACCATAT
>Ga0115592_1149700_pt1 | contig 10194 bp, 2 predicted proteins | sample Plaics_5_FD_89914 | JGI IMG/M metagenome (GOLD analysis project Ga0115592, IMG submission 89914) | Wetland microbial communities from Old Woman Creek Reserve in Ohio, USA - Plant_11_14_B (Metagenome Metatranscriptome) | ecosystem: Environmental > Aquatic > Freshwater > Wetlands > Sediment ... | reverse complement strand
GGGGAGTGCAACCAAGCGTTCCGGGTAGCTAACCCTTCACCAAACCTTGGTAACCTTTCTAAATCTGCAATCAGGAAAAAATTCAGGGCCGCTGGGCCCTTAAAAACCTGTACAACACGTCTTTCACAAACGTGATGCTGCATCAATTAAAAGGGCCAATTGGCCTGGTACGACGACACTGACCTGTCGCCGCCCCATGGATTGCTCATGGGAATACGAGCTACTATAAACAACTGCCCTCTCACGCTCGCTAGAGAGGGCCCACGCATACGTGGGTAAGGTATAAAGCGCCTTGTCGCCTGTGGAGCACGGCTCCACATCCGGGTAGTTAGGGTTACCAGCCACGCGCGTCGTCAAGACGTTAACGCATTGTCGGAATTAATGGCCCTCCACGGGTCCAATGGCCGACTCTCCGGAATATCGTCTTTACGGTACAAAGTGGGCATACCTTGCCACCAGAAGAGAGTAAAATCTTCTCCTGCGGCTGTGAAAATGTCCATCCCACTATAATCGAATGATCTGTCCACATAAATGTCTTCAGAAATGATTGCGCGCGCGTAAGTAGATGTAGCTCTACCCCACATAAGACCTGTACGTTCCATACGTTCAGACCTTTGCCAGGGGAACTCCACCTCCACGCCTGCTTTTTGCAACTTTTGAGTTAATGAAATACCACTACTGGAATTGATCCACTGCCCACGCCTCCACAAAGAGGCGGCGGTGTGATAGTCACTACCGGCAGGAATCAATTGATACCCAAAAGAAGCTGTTTGCGGGGAATTAGTCAAACCGATAGCCAACGTACTATATATGTTCGAAGTACGAGGCCCACCCCATGGCACCACTTTTAAACGTGTAGAACCTTTCCAACCAGCAAAAGCTGGCATGAAATAATGCATAAAAGTAGTGCCGGTAGCATTGAAATCGTAGGCTTGAGTAGAAGTACCTTCTCTGCCTAACACATCCACCACATTTCTATTTCCTGGTAAACCAAAATTGGTCGGTCCAAAAAACCCTATGAACTGCCATAATATAACACGTAATCGTACGTATTTGTCTGCGGCTAAATTGGGGTTGGAATAAGAAAAAGTGTGAGAAAACCGCTTGACTAAGGTCCTTATAGAACCTATCGTTTCACCCATAAATATTGGTGATAATTCCGGTACAGTTGGTGTAGTGTACATCGCTGCGATTTCGTCGCCACCTTGCGGTTCGTCAACCGTGGTCATCTCGGCCACACCTTCAACTCCTGATTGTAATTCAAATGTCTGCGTGGATAAATTTTGGATCCTCTCACCAGAGGCTTTCCCAAATTCAAAATCGTCACACATCGACACATAAACTTGACAATATATATCATTGATAGGAAGCGGTCCCGGATAAACCACGGGATCCAACACCGATACCATCAGGTAACCGTTGCATACATCGGTTTGCCAACCTGTGGTTGTCGGAGTGACGTTTGGACCAGTCGCGTCTTTGATGTTCAACCAATTCGACGACGTCCCCAAACCCGTGGGCGCCACATTGGGCACCCTCAAGTAAGGTTTTCCTTTAGCCCAACCCACACACACTGAAAAATCATTTTTATCAGCTAGATCTACAATGTGAGTAGTTTGGGTTTGGGACTGCGTCAAATAGGTGGACCCACTAACAGACCCATTTGCTAAATTATACATAGATAAGGCTTTAGTTTGATCCGGTTCGAATCTAAATGCAACACGACCTCTATGAAAATTGGTCGTGTTGAACACGAATCTAAACTTAATTGAGCCTCTCCAGTACACAAATGCCCTTGCTATGGCTGCACTAGCAGTCAAAGTATAGGCATTGTCCCTGCCCTGCTCACTAAAAAAGTAATAAGAAGGCATGACAGGAAAAATAGCTAACAATCTATCAGCGGACGTTGCTTTCGGAATAGTCATATTACCTATAAAAGACGGTATTGTAACTATCCGAGAAAAAGCCATGTCATCTTGGCCATCCAATCCTACAGTTCTAGGATCTATAGATGTTTCTTGACGCCCATCCAAAGCTAACACAACTGATTGATCTTTAGTGTTAGAATTGGTAAGATTCCCAACAAATTCTGGGGCCATCTTTTCGGAGTCAATTAAATTCCTAGGCCTGGAATAGCCAAATATACTTGCCACATCGGCCACAGCGCTAGCACCCATTTGGGTAGCTTTTGCGTACGGCCCTATTACTGGAGCAGAAGATAATGTGCCTGCTTTCCTGGCTACATCTGTAGCAACTTTAGACACTAACCCACCTTCCGTTCCAGATTGCTGAACATATGTAGCAACCTTCATTTGAACATCTTCAAACCATGCGTAAACTCTTATAGTAGCTACCGCGTCGGCTCCACTTAAATAATTAACTAGTGGAGCCAAACTCGTTATTGTGAGTTCACCCAAAGGTTGAAGTGATGTATCTACCTTATTTAATTCTATGTAGTCATGCTCAAAGAAGAATGGTGCAACTAAATCTCCACCTTGTGATTGTGTAGGATTCAAAAATACGTGCATTCGCTGAGAACTAAATAAATTCTGCAACGTAGGCGAAGCCGATGTGGTACGCAAAAAATCTTCGTCACCCAAAACGGGTCTATACGAAGCTATCGCTCTACCGGCAAAATAAGAACTGCCTGTGCACGTTATACGAACATGCAACTTAGCTCTAAATAAATCATACCCTTGGGTCTTTGATTTAACAGAAGCTTTCCTAAGTAACTCTTTCCATGGATTAATCTGATAGTAAAAATTGCTGCTACCAGGTTCCCACAACTCTGTACCAATAATAACAGGTCGAGCTAAGAAAGACATAATATCCGTATTAATTGAATCAACTAAATCACTGGTTGAATCTGGTCGCGACGCGACTGTCGTAGTAAAACCTCCTGTAACGGAGTCAAACCCTACAACTGTTTCCTGGTTTGAAGCTGGGGTGGTACTTACGGAGACGTTCCCTGACTGTTCTTGCAGCATTTCCGCTGCATAGAACACAGGTTCTCTAACGTCAAAAGATTCGTAAGTATGGCATTCCACCTTTGCTCTAATTGGTTTTCCTTTGAGACAATCGGACTGTCTCCCATCCCCCACCATGTATCTGGGTGGGCCAGGTGTCGCTTTTGACTTCGTGCTCGACGTGCACCTATTAATGAAAGGAAAAAGTTTGTGCGTAACGTGCTCTAACGGTTTAAATGTCTTTGGGTTGTCTCCCAGGGTGAGTTTTATCGCGGCATCCCAAGCCGACATGCTCTTTACGAGCGCCTGTCCTGTTGTTCGTATCTTGGACCTGTGAACATATTCATTTGAACCAACATCTCTTCCATGTACAAACAAGAATACAACTCGAAATTATGAACCTGCAAAACACGCATTAACAGCGGACCTGCTATGGGCCACTCCGGCATTGTGGGCCACACGCGATCCAGAGGCACACCAAAATGGCGCAAGCAATAATTTTCAATAGTTCGGTCAATGTGTGACTCGGTAATCAAAGCGCCGGCCAACAAAGAATTCATGTCTTCGTCAGGGAGAATACTTTCTTCCTCACCTGATTGCTGATCATATTCAATGGTGGCCGGCTCGTCCGAAGCAAAATAGCAATAATCTTCTGATTGCAGATCATATTCAGTGGTGGCCGGCACGTCAGGAATAAAATAGCCCTTCTTAAGGTTCTCTGTGAACTCATCATATGTGGGTATAGGTTGGAGCATATCATCAATTCCTGCTCTCCTAGCTACGCGCATCAACTGACGAACGCGACTATCGTATGTCGCTCGCCCATGCTGATAGAATTCTCTTGCTGCATTGTTGATAGCATCTGCTGACTGTTGTTCAGGTAACACTGCTTTGGATTTCATGTAGCAATGCAACATTCGAGCAATGGAATCTTCTTCAATGGGACAACGATATCTTTGCAACTTTGTGTCCCAGACAAACGATCTCTTCAACAAAGTTAATGTCTTTTTAGTCATAAACTTAGTATTTAAACCTCTCGTTTTGTCCGGTAAAGTGAATTTAATTCCAATAGTCTCTAAGAACAATGTTTTTGAAACATGATTATAATCCTGCTCACTACGTGACACACTCTCGGCGTCATCATCTCCATAATAAGCTTCAGCTACAACAGTGTGGAAAACAGGTATGTCTTCCAACTTAATCTCACCTTTGGCTACTCGCTTCAACTTTTCAAAATAATAAGTTAAGCGACTCAAAATGATCTGCCGAAAGATATTGTTGTACACAGTGGTCATAGTTCCTGACGGCGTTGAGCTTTTAAATTGCATCAGCACACCATCATATTCTACCACTGGGTAAACCGATTCCGTTATCAAACCGAGAATAATAGTTCTATCTCGCTCTGAGTAATGTGGACAGCGTTCAGCTAACCATAACAAAATCTGGTCACCAGCTCGGGCTATCACTGAAGACATGTTCTTGTCGAAAGCGGCGTAATCTCCTGCAATAAAGCGGTCGTGTCCGTGTTTAGACAAATGATCATACAGTCTAGTCCACTGTTCTGAATAACAGTTCGTACCAACAGTAACACCTACATCATTGCCTATTGTTTGTAGTATTGCCAATAAAGGCAACAAATATTTCCTACCTACAATAGAAAAGGCAAATTCAGCTGCGTTAAATACGCGAATTTTGTCCTTGGTGTATTTTGTTGGTTCGTCCTTGAGACAAGCGCGGAATATAGTGTACCAGCGCTGACCCGACGCCAACCTGTCTTCAATGTCCTTGACCATTTGTTCATACATAGGATCCAAATCCTTGGGCCTTGTAATACCAGGTACCGTTCGTGTACTATCCGAAACAAACTTGTTTTTCTTTTGATTCAGAGGAAAACCCACGGAAGTACTAAAGTTCATGGAATCAATGGCATAAGCGCCATCTATACCGGCCAAAGACTCGTCCAAAGTTAAGGGGCGAGCTTTGTCCAGCATGCGTTGAGGAACCTTCTCTTCGTACAATTTCTTGGCGTCATTCATAGCCAGTTCCAACAGATCTGGATCAATAGCATTGTGAGCACAAACAACTTTTTGTAAATCTCGTTGCCAGTGTTTATTGTAGCCTACTGTACTAGGAGCGCCATGTTTCTTCTCCAAACGCATTTCTTCTGTCACCAATTCTGAAATAGGCGACGTATGCACATTAGATTTGAACTTAGCACGTGGCGTATTAAGTGTACCATACACTTCCACATTGGGTCGTCTCCCCTCGAGATCAGTTATAAAATTGACGCAATGGTGCTTATGAGCACACGATTGCAGCGTCAATTTTTTCCCATACAACTCTAAAGGGAACACCCCAGCGTCAGCGACCATCAGACCTTTGGGCTTAAAATATTGCAAAGCCGGCCAAAACATTTCTCGATCTACCATTGTGGCTAAGGCCAGATTCTTGGAATCTGAACTCCCTGCTCGATGGAAACCTAAAATATAAGGTTTGGTAGTATAAGCGCACAGTGTAGCCATGCACAGGCCTGGAAAAGTGTCTGCCATATAATCGTAAGGAACGGCCCACCTCTCAGTAAAATCGCCTGAAGGATGTCTGTAACTCTGTTGACTGCCCATTCTAACCCTTTTCAAAGCTGTAGAATAGTCATTTTTGTTCCGGTACTGGTGCGTGCAATAAATTGGCGCACTTGTTGTTCGCTTGTCCGGCATAGTGTTGAAAAAATTAACCTGAGATCCACTAGACACGACTTGAATAATACTAAAGTCGTCATCCTTAAGATCGTAACGATTGGCTGAACCTAGAATAAATTCATAAACTCGGCCTAACTCGTCATCAGATTGATACTCAATTACACCCTGAGCTTTGTCACCATATGGTGGTAACATGTGCTTGGGCACTATCCACAAATTGGAACATAAAGGCAGGGTATTACAATAAGACCACTTTGCATCTCCAGTTTTGATCCTCATAACAGCTATGGAGCGATCCACCATGTTGTTCAATTGCTTGATAGTCATGGTGTCGCTCACTTCAGTTGTAGGAGGAGGTATGTACACGGGTTTCTTCCATATGTTTTCCACAGGCGGTCCGAATATATTATCTGGCCCATTCTCATTTGGTATTTCCTCTTCACTGTCGTTTTGCTGCAACATCTTTTCGGCAGCACGCGTGGTACGAATCAAGTGCACTATCCCATACAAAGCAGCGGCAGCCGCAGCTCCTAATAAAACGGAGGCAGCCGTTCGCCACTTTGTTAAGTACAATTGCTTTAAGTCTATTTCCAACTCCATAAAGGGGGTAGTTTCCGCATTCAATCTGATTTCGACTAAATCCTTAAATTTCATGAATTTAGGTCGAGGCAGAAACTTCATCCAAAGTTCCTTGGAGGTTCTAAACCACCAACGCTGAGCTGATGAAATCGCATTTTCCATTGGCATGTGGCAAACATTTTCCCAATCTTCAACCATGTCCTCAGGAACATCGTCTAGACCGGATTGTTGTTGCACACTTTGATAATCATCCAAAGAAGGGCATGGTGTACCTACAGATCCAATATCGCCGTGATCAATGCTAACCAAATGATCCACTATATGACCAGGTTCATCGATAGGCGAGTACGAAGGCCGTGACACCACCAAATCGCAAAAAGCCGCTCCTTGATCTGCTAAAAGATCCTTCAGAGCAGCAGCTGCGGTAGGACATTCCTCGGCCACATGTTTCTTCTCTTCGACCTCATCTGGCCGGAAAACTAGCTGTGGTCCGAACATAGCCTCATACCCTTCAAACTTGCGTACTTCTACACTGGGTTCATCGGTCAAATCTACGGCATTGAAACACCCCTGGTCACAAAAATAAGAAATGTGACCATGTTTGCAGTACTTAGCCTTACGAATGGAACGCATTTCATGAACGAAATGTCGCTGTGCATCGAAATGCTCGACAGACATAGTGCGCAAATAAGTTAAAGCTTGCAGCAATGAACCGTCGGTTTGTTCTACAGCGAACTCAAAATCGTCCTTCACGGTCTTAACATCAGATCTAGTAATCTTAATCTGACCATAATCTATAGACCACGCGTTTCTGTTCTCTATGAAAGCATTCCGGCTAAAGGTGTTTGTCTTCTTATCTGAGTGAGTTTGTCGCAATGAGACTTTCATGACCACATCCATTCTGCGTAAAATACTGGCAGGTTCGGATGAATACAACTTAGCATGCATATCCTCAATGTTCGTAGTAATTATAACTAACTGCGCAGCTTTGGGTACATTGCCCTTATCTGCTAAATCAGCTTTCACTGCTAATTTGGGGATGTTGTTTACCAAGTCGATAATCATTTGAGTCGGTGATTTTCCGTCATTCCGATCAGGGTTGACATTGCCTAGATCGTCTAAAACGACAACGGTGGTGTGGTGAGTGAACTCTGTATCAAACTTATCCGCTTCATTAATGTATACCACATTATGATCTTCATACGGAATGTTATTAGCATCGCACACTTGTTTTTTGACAGCCTCTATAAGCGTACTCTTAGCTACACCTGAAGGACCAAAGATTTGCACGCAAAAAGGTCTTTCGCGCATTATGGTGGTCTTCTGGCAGCGTATTAAAGCCGCTTCTAAACCAAGCAAATTTGAAAGCTTCTGATTGAGTCCATTTTTAACGTACTCATTCGACTCATTGTTCCTCAGAGCCCTGACTCTAGTAATTAATGTTACTATCCTATAAGCCAGATCGGCCGTATTGCTAATGCCTTTTACCCGATTATCTGATAACTCATGCAATTTGTTCGCATCAAGTAGGGGTAAGGCTGTCATCAAAACATTATATTCATCTGTTAGTTCGTCCACCTCTTTGTGATCTGTAAAAAGATCCTTCCAATTGCCGGTGGTGATGAATTCAGTCACTTTTTCTGCTGTAAAAAGCAGAACTTCCATAAAAGCCTCGTAAATAGTTCGAGACTCACGTACTTTGGGTTCCAACTTCCTTGAAAAGAAAGATGAAATTGGCGCCAATTGTGCTGGCAGTTCTTTCAATAAACCAGTTGTGGTCAAAATCGTCAAAAATGTAGTAACGTTCTTAAACATTCTTGAGTTGACAATTTTAGACCAGTTGGATAAACCTAATCGTAAAACGACCATAAATTCCTTAAAGGCTCTAATTACAAATGGATCATTATCGATCTTTTCCTTAGTTTGTTCATCCCATTCACCAGCTTGCTCTTTGAAAGACTCATCATGATCTCCCAATATACTTTTTACCCAACTAAAAATAACAGGGGTGAAAGCTCGGGGATGATGTGTCCTTACGTATAACAGCAAGGATGCTGCAAACTGCGTGACTGAAGTGGACTGACTCAAGCTAGTAGCGAGCAATATTAAATCTTCTGCTCTAGCCACAAGTGAATCAGAGACACTATTATTGACCTTTTGGTATTTGGCGCGACCAACTATGTCTGTGATTGTTTGCATTGTATCCACAGTATTCCTACATTGGTCGAAGAACCCCACTTGTTCTTTAAAAATTACTATGCGCTTCACAATTTTGTGGCGCAATCGTCGTATGGTGCGTTTAATATTACGCAGCCTGGGGTTCAATTTATAATTTTGTCCTGGTGTCCATTGAATGGATCCAACACAATAAGTTTGGGCCGCTACTAACACTGCGCGCGCTTGTAAGGCAATTAGGCGCGGGTGTTGTAGCGGACCGGAAGAGGTATTACCAAGTGGTAAGGGACCGGATTGTTCGTATAAGTCCTGATCAATCATTTGTTTCTCTCGAATACGCAAATAGCGTTGTTGCAACCGCAATTTTTCTTTGCGGGCTTTATCAGAAACATATTGCTTGCGGCGATGCCGCGGAAGCAAAGGTTGTTGCTTAGGGGTTGCTGTCGATACAGCGGCTACTTCACGTGAAAAGAGGCTCATTGATTCTTTTTATCGTATCTCTGAGCCTCATTTGCACGTGGAGTAGCCTGCAGTTTTGGATTTGGAGTGATTGCCACACTCTGAAAACTTCAAGCTACGCCCCGGATTAAGACATCCAATTACTGACCTCGATCCCACCTCACGGTGGGGGAGGCGCCCATTGGAGCTCGCGGCAAGTGTTACGTCGGCTTCGAATCTTGTGGAGATCCTATCCGAACGCTTACACAAACGACAAAGGTTGTTATATCCCTTACTCAGGGCAACTTAGTGAGATTGAGCTCAAAAACTCAAACACTAGACCCACACACAATCCCTTTAACCATACTTGCTGATTAGGAAAAGTTAGTGTCTTTGTCTCTGTATCCATACATATTTGTTTATGAACTTTTTAATACTATGTTCAAAGGATACATTCATGACTTCATCATAGCGGCTGATGAAGCTACCATACCGGTAGTCCCGTTGGTCTATCCGATTAACTTCTAATTCCGGAATCATCAACAGTGATCGCGGATGCTTGGGCACTCGTCCCGCACATCGGAAATCACCTCCGATCGTCTAAAAGAGGTCTCTCTTCTCGTCCAGGTTTCCATCCCTGTACTTTTGAACCTCAGGTCCTTGCAAATGAGGACTTTTTGTCTCGAACATATTGTCTGGCTTTATCCCTACGCTTCGAGATACGCGGGTGCCTATATTGTTGCTTTCGGGCAACGGTCCTAGCTCTGGTCGGGTTGTCTGAGCAGTACTTTCCAGTAGATCTTCATGGTTTCCCGTTAAACCTCCTTGAATAGCCTATGGTGTTAGGTTCACTTAGTACTATCCCGCACTTTCCACATCCTCCTACCTTATCCTCTCAATAGCAGAGAGGCACCTATCCCTTCTTTCTAGGGTCGGACAACTGTCTAAAACAGTTTCCTGGTGAATTTTGTTGCCTCCACGAATGACTACCGTTCGTGGTACATGCTGGCTAAACATGCAGTTTATAGTCTCTTAGGCCATGGTTTCAATAGAACCACAGTGTTTCCTACTGTGTTCGTTACCATCGTTTCGAAGTATTATAGAACTTGTGGTGATCTTTTTTGGAAAAGATCATAACCTCTTTAAAAAATGCTAGCGTCAACAATCCGACGCCACTGTCTCTTCTTTATCTTACTTTTGAGTTTGTCACTACCTTACTTGCTTTCGCTTCCTGGTAAGGTGACTCCTTCAATTTATGACTTAAGAATTGACTGTAGCGCAAAATATGCTATACATAGTCAACATAAGCTCCCGGAGCCATCCGGGAGTTTTTAAAGTGC
>Ga0115592_1188298_pt1 | contig 14282 bp, 9 predicted proteins | sample Plaics_5_FD_89914 | JGI IMG/M metagenome (GOLD analysis project Ga0115592, IMG submission 89914) | Wetland microbial communities from Old Woman Creek Reserve in Ohio, USA - Plant_11_14_B (Metagenome Metatranscriptome) | ecosystem: Environmental > Aquatic > Freshwater > Wetlands > Sediment ... | reverse complement strand
GTTTGTAATCTTTAGCGCTGTATGCTTTTTTAAGCTCTACATACTCTGTCACATCTTGCGTACTCTTCATGGTTATTGGATTCCCTTTTAGATCAATCCAGCCTACAAAGGGATAACTCTCTTTTGCTATTTTAATCGGCAAGTTCAGTCCATGAGGAGCTAATGGTCTCTCTTTCAGCATCGGTATTTTTGTTTCGTAACCCACTATGGTCCAGTGGTTAACAGGAGTCTCATCTGAAATATAGACGTGGATATCTTGATGTAAATCAAATCCTATAGGAAAAAGGGCAATTCTCTTTTTTGGAGTGATTGTCAAAGTAGTTGATGTTTGTCCAATGGTAAAATAGGCACTGGTAATAGGAGGGAGTGGACGGAGATTAGGGATCTTGCATTCAATCGAAACAATCTCATTGAAATCGTTATGTGACGTGGTGCATTTAAAGGGTTTCGTCTCCCGTAGATGTAAAACACTGTACCCTTGAGAATCTTCTCTTCCGCTTTGGATAGAGAGATCCAAAGCGCAAAGAGGGAGCCAAATGAAAAGCAAAAGAGAGCGTATCATTCAGCCTCCGCGTAAATATTTTAATAACCGCTATTATACACGAATAATGTGATTACTTTTAGAAGTGGATTCACAGCAAAAACACCAAATATTGCACTGACGGCGGCAATACCAATAATCGTTTTAAGTGAAAGAGAGGCATTCATCAAATATTTTCTTCCATACGCAGGAAGTGGCTCTTTCATAAACATGAAAACAATTAGTTTAAGATAGTAATATGCCGCAATAGCAGAGTTCAATGCCATAATAAGGGCAAGTACCGTGTAACCACCAGAAACTGCTGAACCAATCAGGTACATTTTACCCCAGAAAAGGGCAAAAGGGGGAACGCCAGCAAGAGAGAGCATAAACAATGCCATCACAACGGCTGCCATTGGCATCGTACGAACCAACCCTGAAAATTTCTCATACGGATGGTCAGAACTTTGTCCTGGTACGAGATTTTTCTGACGGTTAACCCATAACATAGAAAAAGCACCCAAGTTTGTAAAGCTAAAAAGAGCCCAATATAAAAACAGTCCTGTATTGGATTGAGTAGACCCAATCAAGATAGCTGCCATAACAAAACCGGCATGAGAGATTGAGCTGTATGCCAACATCCGCTTCACATCGCTTTGTACCAACGCCCAAATATTGGATGCGGTCATCGTAACCACCACGACAACGTATAAAATGACTTGAAGCCATACGACACCACTATGAACCAAGAATTCAAACAAGCGCATTGCAACGACAAAACCTGCGATTTTCGGTACGATTGACATATAGCCTGCAAGTGCCGCAGAGGAACCTTCATAGACATCAGGTGTCCATGTATGAAAAGGGACCATAGAGAGTTTAAATCCGAAGGCTGCCAATAAAAAGGTAACACCCAGAAGAACATAACCTATATTTGTATACTCATCTTTGGCGAGTGCCAAAGCGATTTGGTTAATTTCAACCGAACCCGTAATCGCGTAAAGTATCATTGATCCAAAGGCAAAAAATCCAGCTGCTAAGGCACCCATAGTGAAGTACTTCACTGCTGCTTCAAACGATTTTGATCGGTTGTGCAACGCAATAAGGGTATAGAGTGCTAATGAAGCCATCTCCAATCCGATAAAAACCATAATCAAATTATCTGTGGAAACCATAAACTGGAACCCTGCAATCATAAACAAGAAAAGGGCGAAATATTCTGGATAATTGTATTCATGGAACCGTTTTGAAGTCAATGCCAATGGGATAAAAAGCATTGAACCCGCTACGATAATGATTTGTGCCAAAATTGCCAAACCATCAATAAGCATCACATCAAACATCCCCAAAATGGTACCATTTCGGAGGAAAAGATTGCCAAAATCGACAATAGCTCCCAAGTCAAGTAACAAAAAGAGCAAGCTCACCATAACATACAGAGACTTATGAAGCCCCCCTTTGAACAAATCTATCGACAAAATAACCAATGCCCCAATAATGGCAATCACCATAGGGGCGAGCGTCGTAATATTAAGCGACGCTAAGGAAACAGTAACAGGCTCTAACATTAGTGTGCCTCCTGAACGGAATTCATCGTGCCCGTCTTGGCAAGATTTGGGATACGTTTTTGGGCTTCAGGTGTTTGCGCTTTGTCGTGCATAAGCTGAACAATCGCTTCAACACTGTTATTAATCGGTTCTAATACCGGTTTTGGGTAGACACCCAACCAAATCGCGATAACAACGAGAGGAACCAATCCATAAAGCTCCGTTTTATTAAGATCTTTAAGGTGTTTATTCTCTTCTTTCGTAACAGGACCAAAGAAGGCTTTTTTGTAGGCGCTCAACATATAGATAGCCCCCACAATAATAGCTGTACCCGCTACAAGGGTATAGGAGTGTGACTGTTTGTAAAAGCCAAGGAGACTTAAAAACTCCCCAACGAAATTAATGGTCAATGGCAATCCGACAGAAGCCATCATCATAATACCAAAAATAGTCGCATAGCGTGGCATTACGGATGCAAGACCCCCGAACTCCGACATCAACTTCGTATGGCGACGATCATAGATCACCCCAACCAATAAGAACAACGCCCCTGAGACAACCCCGTGAGCAATCATCAAAAAGACGGAACCACTGATCCCTTCAACGTTAAGGGCAAATGTTCCAAGAATAATGACACCCATATGTGAAATCGAACTATACGCGACCACTTGTTTGATATCCTCTTGGGCGTAGGCAACCATCGCTCCATAGATAATCATAATAATCGCCAATATAGCAATCGGGAACATAAATGCGACCGTTGCATCGGGGAAAAGTGGTAATGAAAAACGGACAAACGCATAAGTACCCATTTTAAGCAAAATAGCTGCCAAGATAACCGAACCGATAGTCGGTGCTTGACCGTGTGCGTAGGGGAGCCACGTGTGAAAGGGAAACATCGGAACTTTGATCGCAAAACCTAAGAAGAAAGCGGCGAACAACCACATTTGGTAATTGACAGGTAAAATCAAACGATACCACTCAAGAAGTGAAAAACTCCATTGACCGGTTGCTTGATAATAGAAATACGCCATAAAGAGCATCCCTACTAACATCACCAACGATCCTGTAAAGGTATAGAGGAAAAATTTAACGGACGCATAAATGCGAAGCGGTCCGCCCCACGCACCAATAATATAAAGCATCGGAACCAAAGAGAGCTCCCAAAAAACATAGAAAACAATCGCATCCAATGCTGAGAAAACCCCGATCATCGTCATCTCTAAAAAAAGCAACGTGAGGATAAGATCTTTAACGCGACGTGTTTCGGTCAGTGAGAGAATCCCTATTAAAGTAAAAAAAGCCGATAGGATAATAATAAAGAGAGAAATGCCGTCAATCCCCACCATATAATTAATACCAAAGGCAGAAACAAGCGGTGCCATCTCCATAAATTGCATCCCCGATGTCATCGGATCATAGATATGCCACAACCATAACGAAAGGAAAAACTCAATACCGGCAACGGTAATACCGTATGCCTTTGCACTATCCTTATGCACTACAAATCCGAGCATTGCTGCCAACGCCGGGAAAAAAATCAAAATCGATAAAATATGTTCTTGCATCAACATCTCCTTACATTGCCCGTAGGTTAACTGCGTTATAACCCGCAGTAAACGCCACAGCAAGTACCAATAAAACCACTACACCTATAACCATCCAACGCAACATGCTTGAGAGATTACCATCTTGCATCGTATGTGTTTTTTCACCCGTTTGATAAATAATATTGGCAATTCCATCCACTGTAGCATCGACGATTCTTAGATCAATCTGTTTCCATGCCAATTTAGAGAGCTGCAAATACGGTTTTGAGAATACTTCATCATAGATTTTTGGAATGTAGTATTGATTATAAAGCAATTGATAGAAAAAGCCTGATTCGACTTTTTTATCCACTTTAACCGCTTTCGCATATTTTTTGTACGCGTAGGCAATCGCTAAGATAACAAACAGTTGCGTACCAATCGTCATAATCCAAAACGTAGTGTGGTTATGGATGTGGTATTGAACTGCTGGTAGAAGCTGAGTTACCATTTGATAATACGGAGTTTTGAAAACCATACCCGCAATCACCGCAAGAATTGCCAATGGTGCCATTGCATACAACATAAAGGTATACGCTTCATGAGGATGAATCCCATGCTCCAAATGGCGTTTATCGCCATGGAAGATCAATGCAACCAGACGGAAAGAATAAAATGCTGTCATACCTGCTGTCAATAACAATACCGTATAAAGAATATAGTGTTGTTCAACAAATGCTACCTCTAAGATGAGATCTTTCGAGAAAAAACCTGCCAATGGATAGATACCTGCTAACGCGACCGATGCCAATGTCATAAGAATCCATGTCCATTTCATCGACGTTTTCAAACCACCCATTTTAAATGGATCAAGTTCATCGTGCATAGCGTGCATTACGTTACCCGCTCCGAGGAATAAAAGAGCTTTGAAAAATGCGTGTGCCATAAGGTGGAACAAGGCTACCCAATAGGCACCCAAACCAGCTGCTACAAACATATAACCCAGTTGTGAAAGGGTTGAATAGGCGATAATTCGTTTCATATCACGATTTACCAATGCCATTGTTGCGGCGAACATCGCGACAAATGCACCCAATGATGCAATTGCATTACCCACATCAGGAATTTCGCTATAGATTGGATTGGCACGGACAACGAGATAAACACCCGCCGTAACCATTGTCGCAGCATGGATCAATGCCGAAACAGGGGTAGGTCCTTCCATCGCATCAGCAAGCCATGTGTGGAGAGGAAACTGTGCCGATTTACCCATTGCACCGATAAAGAGGAAAATACCAATCCATGTAATAATAGGCATTGGGAGAGATGAAATATGGGCAAACACAACATCATATTGCAATGAACCGAGATTCCAATAGATCATAAAGATACCGATCAACATCGCTAAGTCCGCAATACGGTTCATAATAAACGCTTCGTTCGCTGCCCATGTTGCCGATTCTTTATGATACCAAAAACCAATAAGGAGCCATGAACATAGACCAACCCCTTCCCATCCGATAAAGAGACCCAAAAAGTTGTCACTCATAACGAGTACCATCATTGAGAATACGAACGCGGAGAGGTAAGAGAAAAAGCGATTAAACCCTTTGTCGTGAGACATATATCCGATAGAGTAGATATGAACCACGGTAGAGACCGTTGTAACAACCATCATCATCGTAACACTAACTTGATCGACAACAAAACCAAAGGGAATATACAAATCTCCCGTAGCTATCCATGTCATCATCTCAACGTGGACAGTATGACCCGCCATTACATAAGTAAGCAAAATTACACTGCTCACAAAAGAGGCAAAAAGAAGTCCAGATGCGAGAATACCTGTAAAATAGGTTTTTCGTGATGCCCCAAAAAGTGCCGTGATCAACGATCCTACCAACGGAGAAAAAAGTGCCGTGTATAAATAAATTTCCATCTGCTTCTATCCTCTCATCGATGTCATTTGATCAAGATCAATCTTGCCAGTACGTTTGTACCAAACAATAAGGAGACCCAAACCCACCGCAACTTCCGATGCAGCAATCGCGATAATAAAGAATGCAAACATTTGCCCTGTATAATCACCGCGATAATGGGAAATTGCCGCCATACCGACGTTGACAGCATTAAGCAAAATTTCCGTTGCAAAAAAGAGCATCAACAAGTTCTTGCGGCGCATTACCCCAATCAAACCGATTGCAAATAATACCGCTGAAAGCACCAAATAATGGTTCAGTGTTAATTCCATCAGTGACCCCCCTTTTCCTCTGTAGTATCGTGAGATAATGCGTGCATCAAGGCAATCTCTTCATCCGCCATCAGCGTCAATGATTTATCCATTTTTTTACCTGCCAAAACAATCCCTGCAATCATCGCAACAAGTAACATAACGGCTGCCACTTCAAAAGGGACGAGATACTTCGTAAATAAAACCATTCCAATTGCTTGTGAATTTCCAACGCTAGTGTCAATAGGATAATGGGCATTTAAGTCCGTTGTAACAATGGGGGCGAGGACGATAAGAACAACCAAAACTGCTGCCAATCCTCCAAGAATAACGACAAAACGGGGATTATTACGTTTTTCTATCACGTTACGTGTCGTGTCAAAAAACATCATTCCAAATGCGTACAATGCCATAACAGCACCCGTATAAACAATAATTTGGATAGCACCCAAAAAGTCTGCACCCAAAATAAAGAAAAATGCTGAGATAAAAATCATCCCTGCCGCCATGGCGGTCAATGCGTACAATGCTTGGGATGTCATCACCGTAATGGTAAACATTACGATTGTGAGTGCCGCAAACAGATAAAAAGCGACTGCTTCAAACATATTTTCTCCTCCTTAATACGCGAGAGGCGTTTTAGTAACGCTCTCATTTGGGGTAATGGCACCAAAACCTGGGAACTCTGCTTGCTGACCTGATGTTAACCAATCAAGTGGTGTGAGCATATCGTCTTTGATGACGAAATGAGCCCGTTGTTCCGAACCGTTCTCATAACGCTGTCCGTGAACAATTGCCAGTTCAGGACACACTTCGGCACAATATCCGCAAAAAATACAGCGACCAAGATTGATACTGTACTCCGTCACCTCTTTACGGCTGTTCTCATCGATTTTTGTGTCCATACGGATACAATCAGAGATACAGATTTTTTCACACAATCCACACCCGATACACCGTTCATATCCTGATTCCCATAAACGCAATAGCTTATGCACAGCACGGTAGCGAGGCCCAATAGGAAGTTTCTCTTTAGGGTATTGAACGGTGTGGATATCAAATTTGATCATCTCACGCATGACTACCCACAAACCAACAAAAAGCTCCCCTTTGAAGCTTCTTTTAATAACTTGCTTAAACTTATCCCAACCTGTCGTTGGATACGCTTCAATATCAACGTAAAAATACGGACTTTGCTCACTTACATTACGATCATTCAATGGTTCATTATGCTGCATCCATCCCTCCTTAAAACATCATCACAAGACCGGTGATCACAATATTGACCACGGCTAGAGGCATCAACACTTTCCAACACAACCACATCAATTGGTCAGGTCGTACATCTGGCCAAGCTGCACGTGTCCAAAGGAAAAAGAAGAAGAAAAATGAAACTTTTAGAAGCAATTGAAATGCCCCTGCAATCGATCCATCACCAAAACCGCCCAAGAAAATGATGGCGATTACAAACGAAATAAAGAACATATTGGCATACTCACCAATGAAGAAAAGACCCCATCGCATACCTGAATATTCCGTACCAAATCCATCAATAATTTCATGGTCGTTCGCAATAAGATGAAACGGAGTACGTCCTGTCTCAGCAAACGCTGCAATCCAAAAAAGGATAAAGGCAACGGGCTGTGACCATACGATCCAATTCCCAATTCCCCCTGCTTGGTAGTTGTTAATGTCAATTAAAGACAATGACCCGACCATCATCAAAGGGGCAAGCAATGCAAGACCACTTATTACCTCGTAGGAGATAAATACTGCTGCACTACGCGCCGCTGATATCAACGAAAATTTATTCGCAGATGCCATCCCTCCCAGAAGTGGTCCATAAAGCCCCACTGCCATTATCCCTAATACATAGAGGATACCAACGTTAATATCAGCCACAATCGGGTGAACTTTGTATCCAAAGGCACTAAACTCAGGCCAAAATGGAATCGCTGCCGCCGCCATAAATGCCGTTGCTGCTGTAATGACGGGAGCAATTTTAAAGATCGGCTTCACAACGTTTTGAGGGATAATATCCTCTTTTGTGAAAAGCTTGATCCCATCCGCAGCAACTTGGAGCAGTCCAAAAGGACCTACGTGCATGGGCCCAAGACGACGTTGCATAAACGCCAATACTTTACGCTCAAAATACGTACCCAGTCCTGCAAGTGCCGAGAACACCAATAAAATGACAACGATTTTTATAATCGTTTCGATGATAAATGCCATATCCATGCTTTACACCTTTTGAATAGATACAGTCGTAAAGCGATAATCGCCAAACAATGCACTAGAATTAATTTTGGAATCAAACATCGGAAGATAGGGTATATCTCCATTTATTTTTGAATCATGAATGATTGGAAGCACCATCTCACCGTGAGCTGTTTTTACCCGTACACTATCCCCTGTATTTAACGCATTACTGTTCATAAAGTCCGTTGATACGTACAACCCACCCTCTTCACGTAATTGATGGGATGCGGCAGTAAACGGACTAAACTGTAAAACGGGATTCGCTAGATAGACAAGAGAACCCTCTAAAGCATTATTTTCAGCAAATGGCTGAACCCCTTCATCCCCATTTACATCACTACGTTGCGATTTGAGTACGTATCCACGTACCTCTTCACCTGCATTGGTATAATGGTTGGGCAACGTATCAAATTCCACCGCTTTAAATCCTGCGTTTACAGGAAGTTGTGACGTGTAATCAACCGTTAACGAAGCACTGACACCAAGAGCCGACGCAATATCATTCAATACATATCCACTATACGGTAGTGCCACATTGGTCGGATTGACACGCTTATCAATACTGACTAATGTCCCCTCTTGCTGATTCAATGCCGGCATATCCAAATCACCGCCACCAAGTGCGCTAAGTGTGAAATTTCCTGTCGTATTATAACCTATAGTAAACGTTCCAGCAGCCTCATCCACGTCACATACTAGGGCAACCCCTAATGTATTGGCAAGATTGGGTATCATCGTTACACTAAACGCCGTGTATTTCTCGATAAGCCCTACCAAACGAGCACAGTTGGCCGCATTAGGGTGGCTATACAAATCGGGACCAACCATGAGTGCAAAAGTCGATTTTTTTGCCAAATACTTGGTCAATGTCTCTTTGAACCCTTTGGGAGCACTCAAAAGCTCTAATAGACGGTTTTCATCCACCTCTACCTCTTTGGAGACTTTTTTCTTCACAGTTTTCGTGACTTGCTCACTCACCTCTTCTTCAAGTCCGCTCTCTTCATTAAGAACTTTTTTGATGACGGTTTCGGTCACTTTTTCATCAACTGTCTCTTCGACGGTAATGGTTTTCATGGAGTGAAATGTTGCTAAATACTCCGTAATGCTTGATGGGATTGCTGTCTTATCTGCAAAAAGATCAAGGATCAAATACAATGCAGCCTCTTCCATCAAAGGTGCATGATTGAATTGCGTCACATTTTTTGACATATTGGCAATAACGGGATCATTGATCGGATGGAAATAAAGACCTGCCCCTTTGTTCATCGATAATGCATTGTTCATCGCAAAGCGGGCATTAGGGTTATCCGTTTTCAGTGCCGTACCGATAGAAACAACGAAATCCGCCTCATGAACCTCTTTGAGAGTCCCATGATAGAGAGATTCTCCCGTAATAGTGCTGTAGTTACTCAAAAAGTTTTTAAAGTCTCGTGCTTCTTCGTTGATCAGTTTATACCCAAACTTCTCTTTGAGACGTTGTAAAATCATAGCCTCTTCATTGGTAATTGTCGAAGTGAAACGAATGGTATCGGCATTTTTAAAGGCACGTAAAGCGGCATCGAATGCTTTCGGATCTTTTGTTACGTTTCGATTTTCAAAATCGTACCCATAACGTCCTGCACCACATAATGAGACGTAATTCCACTCGTTTTTAATACGATAAATCTTCGCCTCAGGGTTCGCAATATCGGTATGTTTAATATCATAACTAATTTGACATCCTGCGCTACAGTGGGCACACGTTGCAGGAATTTGGGTATGTTCCCACGCATTAGAACTGTATTGATAATCACTACTTACCAACGCACCGACAGGGCAGACAGCCGTACACTCACCACAGTTGGTACAATCAAGCGTTGTCCCTGCATTAGGGGCGATAAGCGATTTATTGAGCTTATTCCACATTGCATAGGCATCTTTTGGCATCGACTCTTTAAATGCCGCTTCAATATTTTCACCACCACGTGCAACCGTTGAAAGGGCTGCATCACCGATCATATCTTTACACACGGTAATACAACGCTCACACATGATACACAAGGCAGGGTCATAATGGATAAGTCCCCAATTTTGTGCCGGTTTATGGGTATCAGCAATCGAATAGGTTTGTTTATCAACGCCCACTTCAAGGGTGTAATTTTGTAATTCACACTCTCCCGATTGATCACACACGCCGCACTCAAGAGGATGATTTACATCATATACTTCCATAATGGCACGTTTTTCTGTTTCAATCGTAGCAGTTGTGCTCGTGATATTCATCCCCTGCTTTGCTTTTGCATTACACGCATAAACTTGTTTACCATCCGCTTCTACGAGACAAATACGGCATGCCAATGTTGGCGAGCAACGTGTCAGATAACAGATAGCAGGGATAAATATCCCATTGGCCCGCGCCGCATTGAGGATAAATTCACCCTCTTGCGTTTGAACCTCTTTGCCGTCTATGGTTATCGTTATTTCATTCATGATTTAACTCCCCACCTTTATAAGTTTAATTTTTTCAAAACGATACGTCTCAGGCAATCCGCCAAAAGAGGTATCGAACGTCGGAACTAAGGCAATTGTCCCTTTCAAACTTTCATCGAGAATGAATGTTCGAACGGTATCATCCCCCTCGATTTGAATTTGTTCACCACCACTAAGACGTGCCGCAGCGGCAAACTGTGCCGATCCACGAAGGGACGTATCATTTTCTAATTGTGATGTGCGTGCTGTATAACCGTTAAATTGATTCACAGGGTTAGAATAATAGACAACTGTTCCGTTAAACTCTGGTAAATCCTCAATCTCTTCTAACACACCATCTATTGTACAATCCATCGTTTCCAATTGATAACCGCGATTATCTTCACCCAATGGACCGTAAAAGTTTCCTAAAGCATCAAATTCTACTGCTTTAAACCCTTTTTCTGTAGGCAATTGAACCGTATAATCAATAGTATTTTCTGCTTTTACCCCTAAAGAAGTTGCAATATCGTTTAGACAATACCCCTCAAATGCAACCGCAACATTGGTACTTAGCAATTGATAGTTAAGACTAACGAACGTCCCCTCTTGTTGGTTAAGAGAAGGAAGCGCCATATCATACTCACCCACTGAACCGACGATAAAGTCACCTTTTGCATTATAGCCGACAACATCAGATATTTTTTCATCCTGATCCAAATCACAGATAAGTGACACCCCTACGGTATTGACGTTTTGAGGGATAATTACAAGAGAATAATCACTGTATTTTTCAATCAATCCACACAATCTTGCAATATTAGCTGCACGCTTATGATGTAATACATCCGAACCGATAATCAACGTTTTACGTTTAGCACGACGTAACGAGGTTGCGATACGGTCAAACTCTTCATCCCCAACATTGGACTCCGCGCACAAATAGCCATCGTCCAAAGAATCCAAGAATCCTTTTGTCTCATCGCTGACGTCACAATTTTTCAAAAGAGTTTGAGCAAGCATCGCCACAACCCCCTCTTCTGAACCTGCTTCGTATTTCACCATCTGGGTAATGACGTTTTGAAGCAACGCATCTTCGAGCGGGTGCATATAGACCACACGGGCACCATTATGACGTGCAGCTGTCGTCATCGCGTAACGAACTGCTGGATTATCGGCGCTGACACGTCCCCCCAATACAATGATTCCATCGCTTTGAGCTATCGCGTCCAATGAACCGCTAAACGCACTTTTTCCACTTACATAGCTATACGCACTCATAAACGATTGGTACCCTCTTGCCTCTTCATTAAAAAGCTTAATCCCCATTTTCGCTTTGAGACGCTGTAAAATCATTGCCTCTTCATTGGTGATAAGAGAGCTAAAACGGATTGCTTTCGCATTTTTAAAAGAAGCAACCGCTTTTTCAAAAAGTTCATTATCTTTGGAGGCTTGAATGTCAAAATCAAATCCAAAACGTCCTGCACCGCACAACGTTGCCACTTCAAAATTATTCGTAACACGGTAAATTTTTGGTTTTGCTCCATTAGAATTCGAGGTGTGTTTAACTTCATACGTCAAGGAACAACCAGCAGAGCAATGAGCACATGTCGCAGGAATTTGGGTTAACTCCCACGCATTGGCACTGTATTGAAACTGGGAACTCACCAATGCTCCAACCGGACACACGGCGATACACTCACCACAAAAAGTACAATCAAGCTTCTCACTGTTTTTAGGGACAACCGCCGATTTGTATCCTCCGAACTGGAGGGTAATCGCATCATCGCCAATAATCTCATTACAAACATGAACACATTTTTCACATAAAATACACAAAGAAGGGTCGTAATTAATCAATCCCCAATGCTCTATTTTTCGATTTTGCTCTTTAGCACTGAAGTGTTGTGCCGATATACCAAATTCTAATGTTTTGTTTTGGAGGTCACACGCACCCGATTTATCGCATACGCCACATTCCAAAGGATGGTTGACATCGTAAAGACGCATAATATTAGTACGTTCTTGTTGCAAACGATCCGAATCGATCGTGACAGCCAACCCTTGCGTTGGTGGAGTTTGACAACTGAGAATCAATCCATCGACACTGTCCGCTTCAACAACACACAACCGACACGATGCACACGGTTTTGTTTTTTCAATATAACACATCGTGGGGATATAAAATCCTGTTTTACGTGCTGCTTGAAGAATCGTCTCACCCTTGAGTGCTGTAACGGGTTGGTTATTTATCGTAAATTCTATCATCCCGCCCTCCATTAGTGTGCAACCATTGCAATGTAATAACAACGCATACAACGCTCTGCCTCAGACATTGCCTCTTCTTGGGTAAAGCCGTATTTGACTTCACGATTGTTATTACGACGCTCTTCCACGGTGAGCACTTCACTGTGTTGACGCGGTAACCCTGGGAGCCAGCCGGTGATTTTCTCTTTTTTGTCATAGACTTTGAGTTTACGCAAGTGATCTTCCATAATCTCATCATCCACTAAAGTAATCTCACCATTAACCACATAACGTGCCATCACTGACGCCGCCCGCTTGGCTTGACCGACGGCATTAACAATCGTCATCGGACCATATTCACAATCCCCTGCTGCAAAAATCCCTTTGCGAGATGTCATGTAATCTTTCCCGTTTGTTTTGATTGTCGCCCATGAGGTACGTTCAATCTCCCATTCTTCGGGTATCAATTTCAAATCGGCACTTTGAGAAACGGCAGGGATGAGATAATCGCACTCCATCTCAAAGCTTGCCCCCTCAATTTTTTCCAACGTCGCTCGTCCCCCATTTGGATCAGGAACGAGTTCATAGCGATCAATGGTGAGCGATTTGAGTACATCATTCTCATCGTACATGGCGGCAACCGCGGAGTGGAAGATAAACTCAACCCCCTCTTCAACGGCTTCATGATACTCTTCGTACGTTGTATTTTTAATAATCGTTTTTTCATCACGACGATACAACATGACGACCTTTTTAGCATTTGCACGAATCGCACATCGTACTACGTCCATCGAGGTAAACCCACCCCCGACACACACCAAAGTTTTCCCCGTTAAATCAACAAAATTAGCAGGAAGCATGTGGCGTACTTGATCGGCTTCTGGAACCATAATATCGTACTTCACTTGCAGATTGACCTTATCTAAAAAGTCAATTGCACCCCAATACCCTTGAATGGCAGGACGTTCATTATCACAATAGACTTTTTTCGAAATACGAGTCCCAGTAGCAACCAAAATTGCATCATAATCGTTCTCATATTGACGCATCATATCGGCAGTTACTTTGGTATTGGTGATAAAATTTACCCCAAGATCGCGTACGGCTTCGATGTCTTGATTATACTTATCAATGGGCATACGGTATTCAGGGACACCGACGGCAACTTCACCGCCAAGGACAGGGAGCTCTTCGTAGACATCAACGTCGATTCCGTCAAGAGCGAGGTAGTATGCTCCCGTAAGTCCCGCAGGACCAGAACCGATAACGGCTACTTTTTTACCAATAGAAGCTTTTTTTTCACTCGGATGGAAGAATCCAAACCCGTGATCGGTCTCATAATCGGCACCCAAACGTTTGAGTTCCATAATGGAAATCGGCTCATCAAGATTCGTACGGCGACACTCTGTCTCACACGGGTGAGGACAAACACGACCGCACGTATGGGCTAATGGCATCGTTTGACGGGTTGCCATCAGAGAGTCATCAAAACGCAAATCACG
>Ga0115592_1157554_pt1 | contig 14357 bp, 21 predicted proteins | sample Plaics_5_FD_89914 | JGI IMG/M metagenome (GOLD analysis project Ga0115592, IMG submission 89914) | Wetland microbial communities from Old Woman Creek Reserve in Ohio, USA - Plant_11_14_B (Metagenome Metatranscriptome) | ecosystem: Environmental > Aquatic > Freshwater > Wetlands > Sediment ... | reverse complement strand
CTCCATTATTAGTCTTTTGACGGTACATTTTATCTATTTTGTCTATTCTGTTTTGTGTTGTAACTCCATCTATATTAGTAAATACTCTATTCATATTATCTACTACATAACTTGGATTTAAACCATTAAAATGTGATTCAAATTGGTTCCTTACACTATCAATTTTACTAGGCTCTGAAAAGTATGAAGCTGATTCTGAAATGTTCGTCATAGCTTGCATTAAACGATTATCTTCCTCCATTGCCCTTCTTTGAGACATAGACTGACTTCTCAAATTATTTGCTAATTTAGATAATCGTTGTTCTTTTCTTTTTAAGTTTTCTTCACGATTTACTGGAGGTCTACATTTACTCCAATTTACTAAACCACCAAGAGAATGACGATTACAAGAGTGTTTAGCTGCTCTAATCTTTCTCATTGTTTGTCTAGTAGCTCTAATTTCTGTATCACCAACATTAATACCCAAAATTCTTCTAAATCCATATTTAGCATATTTTACTCTAGTTTTTGGTTCATTTATAGAAAATTTATGCAACTTAACTATATCAGTAACTAAATTTATAACACTTTTAACGGTTTCTTTATCATCTTTATTAAGACTAATTTGGATATCATCGGCATAAATAGTAAACGCATAATCGGTATCCTTGAATAGTAGTCCTAATTCATGATTGATATTTATTATCATATCAAATGTTGCTATATTAGCCAATATTGGAGACGTAGCAAAACCTTGAGCTGTATAACCATCTTTATGGAAAAAATTCCAATCTTGAAAATCAGATGGAATCATATCTTTTATTACGCTATCGAAAAAGTTTGATATGTCCATCATAATAGTACATTTAAAACCGATATGTTTTTTGGCTGCGCTAACAACATTTTTATGTGGAATAAAACCATGCACTACGTCTTCTACTCTAGTTCCTTTTACCATTTTTTTATATTCTTTATAAAGAATTTTTAAATGGATTCTTTGGTACTTTAATAAGTCTGGATTAGGACAACATATTTTTCTAGATTTTCCATTCTTTTTAGGGATTGTAAATTCTCTATAATTCATTCCATTACTCATTTCATATTTTTTAATAAATGCTTCTGGAACATACGGAGCATAAATATTATTAGTTGAACTCGTAGTAACACGACCTTTATAATTTGTACTAGGTGTAATAGTAACTAAATTAGCTAAATCTAAAGCCATTATTAAGCTGCTTTAAATAATTCAGGAGCTTGCGATTTGATTTTTGAGAAAATAGTATCAATCTCTCTATCAAGATTAAAATTAGCAATAGATACAGTATTATCTGGTTGACCTACAGTACTATGATTATTATCTTTATTAAGAATGTCATATGTTGCCCATCCAAATGTTCGTTTGCTTGAACTTGTAAAAAACAAAAAGTGTTTAGGACTAAGTGGTTGGCCAAATTTCTTCAAAACGTACGAATAACATGTCGGAATATCTGTGCCAACATGATTTACAACAAAAACTCTAATTGGAATCAATCGAGCTAATTCTTTTGTTAAAGCATAAATAGCATAACTATTATTAGTGATAGTATGATCGCTAATACTAGCACTATAAGATAGATTGATGAAAATATCATGGAACAATTTTCCATCAGTCATTAAAGGATCTTTAAAGTAACAATCTCGTTTACCTAACATAGCTCGTTGCTTACTCATTAAACCTGTTTTCTCAGTAGTAAAATCAACAGAACTGTAAAGCATAGAAGTAGTAAAACCTCTACCAATAAGTTTATCTTTTACTTTTTTGGCTACATCTTCATACAATTTGTTGTACTCTAAATCTAAAGAATCAATTTTAGAAAATGCTTTTTTGCCATCTTCTATTAAGTCTAAAACTTTTTTATCTTTACCATCATAGGACAATACAGCATCCATAAAATCTAATGGATTTTCGAAATGATTATAGATAGTATTATCTGCCCATCTATAATCTACACAACCTTTAATGGCCAGTGGTATAGAATTTACTTTAGTATTTAATTTTAGCATGCTTCTTTTTCTCCATTTTCTTTTTGAATTCGCTCATTTTCTTTAGCTTCTTTTTCTCGTTCTTCTTTAATTTTCATCTTTGTAACTAAACGTGATACTTCACGAGGAGTTAATCGATCAATGTTTGGAATATCTTTAATTCTATTCAAACCATATCGAATAGCCAATTCGTGTTTTTCCATATCGTACTGAATAACATCAAAACGAGCTTTAGTTGCTTTATCCATAGGACTTCTTGAATTATATTCTTCAGAATATTCAAGAGTATTTGCTGTAGCAACTAATCTAAATTCTGGATGGATTTTAACCAATTCATCTGGAAACTGAAAATATTCTTGCTTTAGCCCATTCAAAGTAAGCAAAGTATTTGGATTACAAGCATCGATTTCATCAATAATGAATACCAAACCTTCTTCTACTGCTTCACGCAATAATGAAGGAAAATATGTTCCATCAGTAATCGATTTATACCCAATCAAATCATCAACTGTTACTTGGGCATTTCCTTGTAATTTAATATATCGTTTATTGGCTCTATTAGCATAATCTACTACTAATTCTGTTTTTCCTGTTCCACTCGGTCCAACAATACAAGCCCATTCTTTTGCTTTTACATTCAAAGGGTGATCTAAAGCTTCTCGAAGAAGACTTAACATTGTTAGCTCTTTAGGTTTAACCATAGCAATATCAATACCATAATGATCAGCAATATTCTTATGATCTAAACTAATATCAATTTCATTAAATTTAAAAGAGATTGCTGGATGGGCCGTTAATAAATGTTCTTTACAAGAATAAGTTTTATTATCATAATGAATTGTCCCACACTTATAGATACTACAAGGTTCTTTGCTTTCTAAACCAGCATATACTTTTTCTATTTTTTCTACATTTATAGATACACCAGAAGTAGTATTTACAATTGTTTTTGTTCCTTCTTCATCAATGGAAGTTACAATATAAGGTTTTCTATTATATACCACGATATTTCCTATTAATGGAATAGTAGATTTTTGTTCATACATAGGATAAGCTTTAGACTTATCAGCAATACCTTTGCCTCGGCCAAACATTACTTTATCGCCTTGTATCTTTTCTACAAGTTGTAATGGTTCCATACCGTCAACATTTACAAGGTCACCCTTTTTAATTTCTTTAGTATTTGGTTTATTTGGTCTAGGATTTTTCCAAATATCAGTAGGCAAAGATTCTCTTTTAGTTTTAGCTACCAAAGTAGTTTTATTTTCTAAATTTTCTATATAAGCTTTGCTAAAAGTACGTCCTATTTCATTTATTATTTTAGCCATCTCAACACTTTCATCCCCAATTATATTTGAAAATATTGAACCTTCTTCAAATGGATAAGAAGTTTTACTTAATTCATTAATAATTGAACCTCTAGTAAGAGAAAAACTTAATAAATTTTTACCATAAGTAGTCTTAATTTCTTCAAAATTAAGATTCAATAGCAAATCTAACAATGTATGGCTATTTTTTAATGAATCTCTAACCTTATATATAACTCTTTTACCAGGGCTAGGAATAGCAAAATCATTAGCAACACAAAAAAGAGCAAAAAGTTTAGCTTTAGTTGCTGGCGTTAAATCAAAAAGAGATTTATTTCTAAAATTAATAGTTGAAAAATCTGAACTTACATCTATAATTTTTTCTTTTATAGCTAAATATAAATCTTCGTCAGACATATCAATAAAAATTTTTTCACCAAAATCTTTTTCAAGCAAATCTACAATCATTTTTACAGATATATAATTTTCATCAATTATAAGTTGTGGTTCATCAGTTTCTGTTTCTTGATTTGTTAATGTATCAATACGTGGCATTGGTTGTCCAAAATTATCTGAATAATACTTACTTCCTTCTAACGGTTCCATTCTATTCCTTTCTTATTTCACTGATTCATAGTAGTTTTGTAATTTTGTGGTTGCTTAAGACGAGGGTCAAAAAAACCCTCAATTAAAAAACCGTTAAGGTTTTGGGTCTTAAAGAAGACCACCTTTAGTTGATGTAGGCTCGTTAATGTTACGAAGAACTGCATTAGTTGCAATCAATTTAGCTGTTTCGACAACAGCATCAGCAGTAGCAGGAATTTTAGAAACAGCTTGGATAATTTCAGCATAAGCTGCAGTAATTACTGCCCATTTTGTATCTTCATCAAAAATTGCATTCAACGGCAATTGACCATGTACAGTATCAATTGATACACTTTCAGGTTTAGCAGCAGCATAAATTTTCGTTGCTTCTTTTACTGTTTTATCCAGTTCAACCATATCTTTGTTTTTAATTGCGTTACTCAAACTCATTGTTTGTTCCTTTAGTAGTTAATATTTTTGAGCAGTTTATCCTCTTGAAGGAGCTCGTTTCGATATAGAACAAATAACCTTTTATTGTTCTAATCGTTTAAACATAATAATTATATACTATTTTTCATTAAACCAATATTAAGCCATAGCGTTATTTGCTCTAACTTCTGCAAGAGTATATTCTTTTACCATTTTACCATTTTTGTACACTACTTCAAGAGCATCTACTACACCGTCTTCAAGAGGTTGACCAATTACTCCAGCAAAATATGTTCCATCAGGTCGCACATAAGTTGTTACTTTACCTTTCTTAGAAAGCTTATTAGAAGCTGTAATAGGGTCTTTATAAACATCTACATCTTCTCCATTAACTGTAATACTAGAACATTTTACTGCCCAACCTTGAGTATCACGATCATGTTGCTGCATAAGCCATCCACCAGAACCAAATGCAATATTTTCACTTGAATATCCACGAGCTTTAAGAATATCCAACATAATCTTCATTGTATCTTGAGTGATTCCATCTCCCCAAATAATACGCATTTTATTAAAGACTTTAAAGCCTTTAGAATTTACTGTAAATGGAACACCTAGTTCTTCCATAATATCGAGTGTTCTAGGAATTAGTTCACTAGGATTACCACTATCTGGTCTCATTACGAAAACAGGATATTCAGGAGTATTGATTTTCTCTTGGAATCTTCCATTTTGATCACAAACAATTCTTACAGCTTTATAATAATCATATGAATCCATAACAGCTGCAATAATTGCTTGACCTTTATTTTTTACAAGGTGATTAAAGATCATATCCATCTCATTTTCACGAGTCCATGCAGTTGTTGAACTGTGCTCTGTAGCATTAATACTATGCATAATCGTAGAAAGATCTTTTACGTTATATAGATATGTTGCTTCACGCATTGCTGCAAAGTTATCACTACCCATAAATCCAGCTGCAAGGTGTCCTAGAGAAACTCGCTTTGCAGCTTCCGGTACTACTGAACCTCTTGCTCCAAAATTATGAAAAGAATAGAGAACAAAAGGATTTTCTTGTGTTTCGTCTGCATATTGTTCTAGCATTTTACGAATAAAATAACTTCGTGTACCTACATTACAAGTAGACCAAACTGTCATAAGAACTGTTTCTAGCCATGATGCTACCCAAAATACTTTAGGGTCTGACGAAACTACAGTAAACAATGGAACTTTAACTGGAACTATTGTTCCCTCAGGAATCGCTCTAATCTCTACTGGAAGATATCCGCCTAGAATTTGAACAATATAATCCCAACCTTCAATAGCGAACGTGACACCATGCATTTGTGAATACATATAAGCTTCATCTACTTCCCATTGCTCAATAGGTGTAGTGTAAAATGTTTTTAGCAATGGTTGAAGACCATTGAAAAGAGTAACGTCATAAACTTTTCCTGATCTAGCTTCACCATAATCGTACATTGATTGCGTACCCTCTGGATACTGAAAAGGGTGAGAATACTTATATGAATCTGAGCCCATAACCCGATTTTCTCTACGTTGTAGAAAATACATAGAGAAATCTGTTTCTCTAGGCAAACCTGTAACTGTGTTTGTTGTAATTTTATTTATGTTTGTCATTATTTTTCCTTCTTTTATATATGAACGCTGTCATATAAAGTTAACAACACTGTGTTAACACTTTCATTCTTTTTATAGTAACATGTATCTGTACGTTTTACTTTAAGCCGAGTATAGAAATAATCGGATAAATATTTTTCATGTAAAACATCGAAAATTTAAAATAAGTCATTTTTATATATTCCTTTATAATCTATTTTATCCTCGCTTTACTAGTTGATGTTTTATGTTTATTCATTTTCTATAGATTTAATATCATAAAAACTAAATGAAAATTCAATATCATTTTTATCTAAAGCTCTTACGTAAACCATTTCTTCATCAGTTTCGTCAAAATCAAAAGCTTTATAAATTTTGTCTTTAACTTTAATAGATGCAAACTTCTTTTCTTTGATAGTTTTCTGTAATCTTTTAAAAGTAATCATTTAGAATTACCGATTACTTATTGCTAATTGTTTCATATTGAAGCAATTTTTGAATTATTTCATTATTCAATTTTAAGGCTTTAAGCAATTCAGTTTTAGCGTTTCCTTTAAAAACTGAAGTGTCAGAATCAGCTTTATCATTTATAACAACAATTTTATCGCCAAAAATGTTATTTGAATCAGATCGTAACCAAGTAACCATTTCTTCATGAAAATTAACTTTTACTTCAGAACCATTTTCCATTGCTTTCTTTACTAATTCTACAGCATCAGGATTATTTTCAATAGTAAAATGCAAACTAGAACCATTTACTCCAGAACCGTTACTAAGTCCACCTCTAACGATTTCTACTTCTACTGTTTTACTGAAGACTCCAGATTGTTCATCAATCTTAACGACTTGACCAATCTTTTCTCCTTCTCCGACATTCCAACACCCAGCAAACATTAATGGGATTAATCCCAAAAACAAAAATTTACTTAACTTCATAAGAATCCTTTAATATCTTGTTTATGTATTATATTTTATCTAGAATTTTATTAATATTTTATAAAAGCGTTATAAAAACATTATAAAATTTATCTAAATTCCATATATTTTTTGTCTATAGCTTCTACACCATAAATTTTATCTTTGTTTTCTTTCATAAGATCAGATAATTTTTTGAAAAATTTCTCTAATTTTACAACAGCTTTTGGTAGATTAATCTTAGATACATTGCCAATAGCAGTCTTAATAGAGTCCATGACGTTGTAAGAACCCTGAACTGGCTTAATATAAATCTTTCCACTACCCATAAATGACCACTCTTGGTCATTTAATTTGTGCATCAAAAACTTGTGACCCATTTTATCGTTTTCATAATAACCATTTGCGTTATCTTTTACGTTGCCTATCATACCAATACTACAAGCAATAAATTCTTCTTCTTTATCTACATTAATATTAATATAGCCATTAGGAAAATGCTTTTTAAATGCTTCTTCAACAGTAGACACAAAACTGCTTATGCTCATCTCTTGTTCAGAAATAAGTTTTTCTTCTTTGATAGAGGCAGATTCTATCAATTCTTTAAATTCATTCATTTAAATCTCCTAAGCTTTACTATTATTTATAAACTAAACTTACTTAGCGATAATATTTTTATAGATAGCCTGCATAGCAATATAAACAGACTTCCATTCTCCAATATCCATTAGAGTATTAATATCCATCCAATCTACTCGATTCCCAACAAATTCTACTGCATCTTTATTTTCTTGTTCTTTTGAAACAGCTTTTTCATATTCAGCTTCAAGTGTTTTAGGAATACCAGTAACATCTACCAAATAACAATGACACATTTGGCTCATTTGAGTAGACACAAGGGTGTCTCCAACAAAATGAATTCTTTCTAGAGGAACTTCATATCCAGCTTCCTCTGCAACTTCCGTCTGACAAATATCTTGATAGGTATGATTTTCACTCATATCAATGCTTCCGCCAAAGGCAGAATTCATCTTTACTTCTTTGCCCATAATCTCATCCATAGGGGGTTTAGATTCAAAAATCAGAGCGAAGTCTTTAGTTTCTCCATTAAAGAGAATAAATGCAATACTGTCCCGACCACCTCGTTCCGAATATTCGTAATAACCACGAGCTTTCTTCACACTTAGAAAAGGATGTCCTGCTGGAGTACATCCTTTAGATTCATACATTACTTCTGCTGTATGTTTATTTTCAACTGTTACTTCTTTTTCTTTTTTCTTTGCCATTATTTTTTCCTGTTTATTTAATTTTATTTAACTGTATAGCGAATGCCATCATTATCGTAATATTCCATTTCAAAATCAATAGTGTGTACTTCTTCATTATCAATGAAAGGCGTAATGTCAGATAAGATATCTTCCAGTTCATCTTCATCATCTGAGAAAACTATATCATTAATTCTACCATGAACCTTTTCTACTTTTTGAAGTAAAGCCAAAACTTTGATAATCTCTTCTTCGCCTTCAAACTCGCTAATTTGATTAGCATAATCACCATCGTTATAATCACCATCTACATTTAAAACCAATGTATTTTTAGATGGGACATACTCTTTAATATCACGAAATCCGAATTTTTTAAACGTTTCTAACATTATTTACCTTTAATTTTAATTGCATTTAATTATATTAATTTTGTTTTGATTGGTAGAGAGTGAAACTCTCTAATATTGAAGAATTTTAGAATCTTTAAAAGGTTCTATAAAAGACTAACTAACAATACCAAAAATAGCTTCACGTAACTGAGCTTCAGTTTTCTTTTCAGAAGGACGTTTACTTTTATTCTTTTGAATATTGTAAGCTGCTTTACGCTCTATACTTTGCATTTGAAGCTCAGTGGAATCAGTTTTTTGTGCCATTTTAGTATCTCTCTTTTGTTTAATTTGTATATTTAATATTATACTACAATGCTCATTAAGCCAATATTAAAGTTTTACATTAATTATGATATTTTCTACTATGCTTAGTAGTAACTAATTTAATGAATTCATCATTTTGTATTAATTCTTCTTTGCTTAATGATTCCAATCGTTTAAGTATAATTTCAGACTCTTCTTCTTCAAGATCATCAAACCACTCTAATAGGTAATCAATACTATTGATATGCCTTTCTAGTACAGTTTCTCTTAATAACTGAGAATGAAATAGCACCTCATTTTCTCCAGCATCTTGACTAGCATAATTAGCGGGGAAAAAGTCAAAATGACCTCCTCTAATAAATCTAGAAAAAATGTAAGCTTCAACAATATATTTCAATTGGTACTCTTTAATTGCTTTTTGTTGAATAGATTCATTAAATAATTTTTTATAATAAGCTAAACTATAACTTTGCGTATCTAAGAAACTAGCTTTGCTTTCTAAATCTCTAGTCATAGAAAAGTAATTTTCTTCTTTAACCTTCTTAAAATTATCTTCAAAATAACTAAGAACGTCTTTATAGATTTTACTTGTAGTTGTTTCTACTGATTTTCCCTCAAAATTATGCCATCTAGCAATTACTTTATCATAGTATGATTTATGAACTACAAACCTTTGTATTCTAATAGATCTATCTTTTTTGTTAAGATAAAATCTATCTTCATGGCATAGATCATGGGTGTAATCCCAATTAAGTAAATCAACATTAGCAGGAATATCATGATACGGGTTTTCACCTTGTTCAAAAACTTTCATTTGTGGTTTTATAAACTCAGCGAAGTCATCAAAAATTTCTTGACCACCATCTAATAAATCATATCTACCATAATCCGCGTATGTACAAGGAATTGGTCCAGAAATAGGTTTATACAAACCATAAACCTCATTATCGCCTTCATTTGCTATAACAAAAAATAAAATACATTCTTCTCCGTCTGTAGTCGCGCCAGAATGACTTGTATTATAAAAACTTCCCATTATTTTCCTTCAATTCTAATTTGTCTTTAAGTAAAAATCTAGAGAAAAACTCCAAAGCTTCGTAACATCTTTCTTTTGAATCATACTCTCTAAGAACATGCCCATGCCAAAGAATTTTATAACTCATTTTTGTTGTAAATTGCTAGTAATTTCATCTATCTCTTCAGGAGTAAGAGAACTTATTAATTTTGCTCTTTTAGCTTTGGCTATTTCTTCTTTTTGTATTGATTCTTGTTTAATTTTTTCTTGCTTCTGATCTTCAATTTCTTGCTTACGTTTCAATACTTGTTTTGTAATAATTTCACGACATTCTTCAATGTTTTTGTTAAATAATTCAGAACTAAAAACATATTGAGTAGTTTCATAACCACACCCAGAAGCATATTCTGTGTTTGTAATAACACAATTTATACTATCTATGCAATCAATAGTTGTGCTATCTAAGCTACCTCGTTTAAAACTAGGATCTAATCCCCAATAAATTTCGCCTATATCCTTTGCTTTTTCAATCATTACTTGAAATTTTTCAAAATCTTGTTCTGTATAAATTATTTTAGACATGTATTTTCCTTTTAATCAAATAATCCATAGCCAAATTGGCAATTTAGATCGTTATTCCAAAATCCATTTATACTTGGATATGATGGTTTAGCATCACATGACCATTCCAAATCAGGTAAACTCAACATTACAAATTGAAACCAAATATGGGTGAATTCATCAACACCCGCAATGTAATACTCATCTTCATCGACTTCTGTTTCGAAATTCATACCAAATTTAGAAAGTGTCTCCAATGCTTCTGCGCTAATAGTTCCATCTTCATATTCAGTAGCAATTTGGTATGGAGAACCATACCCCAATTTAAGACCAGTATAATCTTCGTTATGATTAAATGAAATTCCAGTCAACTTACAAGAATCTTTGTATGCTTGTCGAATTTCTTCTATTGTTTTGTTAACACTAACTAAAACTTGTTTGTATTGATTGTGTCCATCTTGAGACCAATCACCTACATTTAAATACATTTTTTCCATATTAAATCCTTCTTCTTTACTTATTGTATTATACAGTTAAAGCTTTATTATTGATAAAATCTACTACCAATGTAGATGAATTATCATACTCATGTTCGTATGTCGATAGAAATTCAGTATCTTTTAAGATAAAATGTTTGTTAGTCAGATATTTATCCATTATCGTGAATAAATCATTTTTACCATTTTCTCGACAATACATAGCTAATCTTGGTTGTTCTAAGACCAAAACACTTCTAAACAAACGTGTAAGAATCTCATTAAATTCCTCGTGATCTCGCTCATAAAGATTTCTACAAACATCTTCTCCTACCTCATCTAATAAATGTCTTCCAAGATAGTATAAGGAGTTTCCAAAATCATTATCACCAAAACGGACAACTAAAATTCGCTTTTCCATGTTAATCTTCCTTCTTAGGTAATTCGATATGCGCGCTATCCATTAACAACATAATTGCTAATCTTTCCAATTCACTAGGATTCTCACCTAAAACTTGTTTTAAAGGTAATCTGTCAATTTCATCTAAACACTTTAGAACCATATCATGATTGACGTAGCCATAATTACTAAGTTGTAATTTTACTACAGGCATAGTTCCTTGAGGAACTAAAATATTTCTCATTCTCTGAGTTACAGACATTGTTTCCATATTATTCCTCCATAAATTTCCTGATTTCTTCAAGCGTCATTATTCGATTTTCCTGAGAGTCTTCAGATTCTTCCCATTCCAATGTACACCAATCACTAAAACTAGTATATGAAATTATAGTGTATACTCTTCCATGAAGGTTAATAGTTTTACCTTCGTAAGGTCGACCAAATTCTGCTAGGTCGGCTACTGACCATTGTCTCGTCTTTTTCATTATGCCTCTTGTGCTTTAGCAATTTCGATGTTGATATACTCAGCATCTGGATATTCTTTACGAATATAGTTCTTCATATCAAATATAATACTTTCGATATCTCCAGCTCTGGTATCATCGTTAACATCAATACTTAAATTTAACAAGAATTTGTTATTACCTACATACATTGCACGAATATTGTTAATATGATCTACAACATCCCACTCTTTAATCATTGACTTAATATGATTTCGAATCTCACGTGAAATATTTTCGCCAATAATCAATTTTCTTAACTCATTTGCTAAGAAGTAACTCATATATCCAAGTAAAGTACCAACTACGACTGAACCTATACCATCAAATATAGGATTAATAAATACGGCCATTGCAGTAAAAACAAATGCAATAGAAAGACCTAACATAGCTCCTGAATCTTCAATAAGAATAACGATTAAATCTGTATCCGTAGATCGTTGTAAAGCTTTAAGAAAGGTACCTTTATTAGTTTTACGAAATTCTTTCAGTGCTGTCCAAAATGCTCCAGCTTCTAATCCAGCAGCTACAATAAGCAAACCGAAAATCCAAATAGCATTCTTTACTGCTTCAGGATGCATAGTTTTATGAATACCTTCAACTATAGAAAATACAGAACCAAGTGCGAATAACACAACTGCGACAATAACTGACCAGAAAAAGTTTTCTTTTCCGTAACCAAAACTATGATTTTCATCAGCTTCTTTTGCACTTCGTTTTTTACCAATAAGAAGTAAAACTTGATTGAAACAGTCAGCACTAGAGTGAACAGCTTCTGCCATCATTGTAGATGAAGTTGTAATAACTGCTACAACAAACTTAGATATCGCAATTCCTGTATTTGCTGCTAAAGCAGAATAAATTGCTTTAGATGAACTATGAGCACTCATTATTTTCCTTCTTTAATTAATAGTTTATACTTTTCTAATTTCACGTTTTCAACAACATCATTATAATCATTAGAAATTGTTATATTATGATCAATAAGAATCCCAATTAATTCTTCTTTTTGGTCTAATTGCTTTGCTACTACCAACATTTGAACTGAAAAACCGATAAATACAAGAACAAACGGAAACAAACCATCATTATTATAATGATTATAGAATCTAATTCTAGTTCCAGCAATAATTGCCAAAGATGCAATAATAATAAGTAAAAGATAAATCACCATAAGTCCTTTAATTGATTACGATATCAAAATTGGCTTTATTAAAAGAAGCCTGAAGAGAACATTTCAAAATACTATAATCTTTAATGTTCAACAAAGATACCATTTTATTTGACTCTACTACATCAGTAACAATCAGATAAAAATCATCAAAATAAGAAACAAAAGTCCCAGACTCCATTTCTTCTAATGTTTTTACTACGCCTTCTATAACTGGAAGAGTATAATCCCAAGAATCAATAACGTTAACCATAATTGGGCCGGTTCGTTGAACAAATTCAAACTTGTCAGATAAGCGAACGTATGTACTTGTGTCAAAAACATCTTTAATGTTGAATGGATTTTTGCTTTTAATTTTCATAAAAATATTACCATTTACAAGAGCTTCTTCAAAAGTCTCTTTACCGAAATAAAACAATGTTCCCAAAGACAATTCTTGTACCGATTTTAGGTTATCTAAACCTTTTTTAGCTATTACTTTCATGCATTTCCCCATTTTTTAATATCCTTCTATCAATCGATCATTTGCGATCAATGTGTTGCCATTTACTGATAATGTTAAAGTAAATTCAGGATAATCTGAATAACCATTTCCATAACTGCCCTTGTAACCATTAATATCAATTATTTCCAAACAATTATAATTTGAAAAGTTTGATACAATATTAATAGGAGCACATGATACATTATCGATTTTTGATTTAATATTCGCCATTGCTGTTCGAATTTTTCGATCAATTGTTTCTAAATCTCGATAAGCATCATCTCTCCAACAGGAGTCATGAGATGATTGAAATTTCCATTTTGATACATTTTCTCGGAACCAACTTCGATCACCATTATAAAAACACACATAATGTCCACTATTTAAAAACAAAAGTTGATGACTAATATCACAATCAATATATCGATTGTTAACAATTGAAATTGGCAAATCTCCGATTAAATTTCTAATCGTGATAAGTTGGTCATCTGTTAAATCATCTTCATCAGGCAAACTATCAAAAAAGCTCATATAAGATACTCTGATAGAAACCAATAATGCTTGATTTAATATTTCTTCTTTTTCACGAGGAAGCATTACTTCAAGAGTTTTATTTAACGTATTTTTAAGGTCAACTTTCATTTGATTTCCTTTTATTTTTAATAATATATTTTATCAAAAATAAGATTAAACCTATATTAAAAATAAAAACTAATTAGATCTGCTCTAATTTTCGCAATTCTTCTATTTCTCTTAACATAACATCTAAAAAAGATTCTAAATATCTTTTCCCGAATTCAACCTTAAGCCAAATGTTAATCATTCTCCAAGAACTATAAAATGGAATAAAGAAACTACTATTATCCAAGTAATATTTTAATTTCTTATGCTTTAACATAAGTTCTTTATATTCTAAATAGGATTTAGTTATTCTATCATTAATAACCATTGATTTAAATTGTCCTTGCT
>Ga0115592_1101956_pt1 | contig 25382 bp, 23 predicted proteins | sample Plaics_5_FD_89914 | JGI IMG/M metagenome (GOLD analysis project Ga0115592, IMG submission 89914) | Wetland microbial communities from Old Woman Creek Reserve in Ohio, USA - Plant_11_14_B (Metagenome Metatranscriptome) | ecosystem: Environmental > Aquatic > Freshwater > Wetlands > Sediment ... | reverse complement strand
GGTGTATTCTCCTGAAGTAATCAGGATAAATATTACAATTTAAACGGGAGGCAAAATGGGTTCAGATATAACAACAACAGAAGAACAAAACATTGAAGCTAAATGGCTAGAGGGCATAAAGAATCATTATAGAATTACTGACGAGAGGTTTAATTCTGGACTTGAATTTGCCTCTCTAGTAGTCGATGGAGTTTCTAAAGTTCAAGCTTACGAAAGAGCATTCAAGACAACAAGAGAGTTTGCGGTAAGTTCTTCAACTACTTTGTTTAGATCAAAGTGGATACAAGAACTAATTAGATATATGCAGACTGATGATAGTATAGAATATATATCAGAAGTTAAATCTACAATTGCTATTCTTCATGGGATAGTAAAAGATTCAAGAGCTTCATTCAGAGAAAAGACAGAAGCCGCTAAAGCATTACAACCTTACATTAAACAAGAAAGACAGAAACTAGAAATAGAAATGAATGTTAAAAGTGATGATTCATCAGTGATTGATAAGGTTGTTGCATTAGCGAAAGAATTAGCATCACAAGGAAAGATGCTTGGAACATCAGGGCAGGTAATAGATGCAGTCCTTATCGACTAGAAGAGAAGGAGATATAGTAAATATATCGAACAATCCAAACTTTATAAGACCTGACTATACAGTTCCATATATGCCAAAGAAAACATCGTTAGAATTCTTTTCATGGGTAAATATAAATATACCAAATGAGGAATTCAAAACACCAAAGATGCACTATATGATGATTGATGAATTAATAGGTGAAGACTCTGGTACAGATGTTCAAGCTATGGTACATAGAGAAGGAGCAAAGACAACTGTTCTAAGTAAGTTCCTTCCTTTATATATTGCATCAACTGGAGAACTTCCTAATTTCGGTAGAGTTTTGAATTGTATAATTTTCTCAGCAACTTACGATCAAGCTGTAGACTTATTGAAAGATATAAGATCAACTTGGGAAAATAGTGATCTACTTCAACAGACAGTATTCTTAGCGAAGAATAAATCGGGAAAGATAATTGCTGATACTGAGAAGTATATCTGTTTTGAAAATGAAGCTGGACTTAGATTTCATATTCAAGCAAAAGGTGCAGGACAATCAATGAGGGGAACAAAGAAAGACGGAACTCGTCCAGAACTTATGATCTTCGATGATATTCTAACTGATGCTATTATGACTTCAAAAGATGAAAGAATAAAACTAAAAAGATGGTATTATTCATCTGTAGTTCCAGCTTGTAATACAGCTCATAACAAAAAGATAGTAGTAGGAACTCCAATGACAGATGATGATCTTCTAAGTGAAATGCTAAGAAGTAAAACATATAAGTCAATTAAGTTTCCTATTGCTGATAAGTTTCCAGTACCAATGAATGAAATAATTTCATCATGGAAAGATTATCATACTCCTGAAAGAATTATGAAGGCATATAATGAAGCAAAAGAAATGGGAGCAGAAGGTGACTTCTTTAGAGAGAAAATGCTAGAAGTAGTAAATGATGAAATGAGATTATTCCCAGAAGATTATTTTACTAATTATAGTTATAGAGAATTAAAAGAAACAGATCAAATGAATCAGATGCATTTCTTTACAACAATGGATATGGCAGTAAGTAAAAAGCAACACGCAGATTACACTTTCGTAATAACAATTGGAGTAAACAAAGATGGACATTGGTTTATAGTAAAAATAGATCATGGGAGATTAAACCCAACACAGATAATCGACATACTATTTGACCATATTAAAAAGTTTAGACCATTAGAGTTTAGAGCAGAAAAAGCATCTTTACAACAAGTACTAGATCATTTCATTCAAGAAAGAATGATGAAGACTGGAGTTTACTTTCAATCAAATGGATTAGAAAACAATAGTATAGTATCAAAGGAACAAAGAATAGTTGCACTACAACCTTTGATGAAAATGAAAAAGATACATTTTCCAACTGATATAGATCAAGATGCAATGGCAGAACTATTATATGAAATGAAGGGGTATATCAAAACTGGTGCTACAACTGCACATGATGATGGAATAGATTGTTTAGCAAACTTCCTAGACCCAAATTTCTTAGTAATACCAACTGGAGATAAGCCAGAAGAATATGATGGTTCATGGGAAAATAGTTATGAAGATGAATATGTAGAAACATATTGGTAAGGAGAAAGAATGACATTAAGTGAATTTAGACCTCTATTATTGGCAAAAAGTTTGTCAAGAACAACTCTTCCAATTGATACAGATTTAAAAGAAAGAATATTTACTGGATTAAAGCTAATAGCAAAAGAGACAGTACCATTAAGATTAGTAGTTCAAATTCCAGCAGGATATACAATACTAAGAAAATTAGATGAGACAATGTTTATTAGAATGCCACAACCACCAGCAAGTGAAGATTCAGAAATAGATACAGACTTAGCATTAATTGATGCTTTAGCATATTATGTAATGGCAGGACTTGAAAGAGGAAATGCAAATACATTAATGGGAATGTATCATGGAGAAATAGACATGAATAATGACAGACTAACAGAAACTTTTTTGAGTACAACAACAAATGACTCATGTAAATTCTGTCAGTTTCCATAAAGGAAAAGTATGGAAGAATTATTTATACTATTAAATAATAATTGCGGTTGTGTTGTATTACCAAATAATGTTGGTGCTAACACACAAGAAATGCTAACATTATATAAAGAAGAGTTACCATTTAATGTAATAGACACAATTGATGGACAATGTATTTTATGGGATATAGATTTTATAAATAAAGTATTGTCAGCAATGGCAACTGGAAGTTTAACAAGTATGTCAGATATAGAAAAACAAGTATGGTATTTGTTTGTAGAATTTCAAGATAAGATGACACATTCAGCAACAACAAATGATGTTGGAGCAATTGGATGCACAATACCAAATGGATTAGGAGATAGTTTTGTTGTTACAGTAAATGGAATAACTGGAACATTATGTCAAGACCCAGACTTATCAGTACCAAAAATTAATCAGTCACAATCGTTAGATCAATATCTAATGGACTTGTATAATTGTGATGTACCAAATAATTGTGGAATTATAACTGGAATAGTAACTGATATAGCTCCTTGTCCTATAGTATAAAATAAATAAAATTTAAAGGAGATTTATGGCATTAGTACCAGAATTTATAAGTGTCTTAAGAGACATTAGAGATACAAAATATCCACAGATTAATGCTTGGTTTTCAAGTATTTTTACAATGAATGCAAATATAGTTACAATGGAAAATAATATAGAATTAATTCAAGCAGATGTAACAACAAAAAATACATCAATAAAATCAATTTCAGTATTGAATCCAATTACGACAGTACCTAATCAACCAAATGGTGATGCAGGAAATGCTAGTGCAGTTTACAATCCAATAACAAATCAGTTTGAATTTGGAATTCCAATTGGTTCACAAGGTCAATCTATGAGAATAGATTACACAGTACCAGCAGTAATAAATCTGTATGCACTGACAGTAAATAAAGGAGATATTGTTTTTGTTGAAGCAACTTCAATGAACTATGTTAAATTAGATACTGGAGTAAACTTAGGAGCATCAGATTGGTCATTAGGAATCCCTATTACACCAACGACTACGTTTATAGCACTTACTGATGTACCATCAACTTATGTTGGACAGAAAGGGAAAGTACCAGTAGTATCAAATGGAGAAACTGGATTAGTATTTAAAACAAATGCTGAACTAGGAATTATTGGATACAACTATGTAAAGAATCCATTATTTGAAAACATCTTACCAGCAATGCCAATTCTAACGAATGTAGCATTTGGTTCAAGTGAAAGAGGATATGGAACATTCACAACTGTAGTTGGAGTACCAACTTTAGCATCAGATCATGTACGTGTAACAACTGGTGCAACTATTGCAAACTCAACAGTTTATACAAATGGTAAATCAGCAATTGGATTAAGAGTTCAAATAGAATCATTAGTAGCAAACTCAACATTATGTAATGTTGGAAATATGAGATTATTTATTAATGGAAGTTTACAATTTGCACTAACAGATGGTACAACTACTAATTCATTGACAGTTGGTATGGTTCCCAACATTACAGACTTATATGAAATTTGGGCAACAGATCAAGATTTGATTGTACTAAATAAAACAACTGGATTAATGGCTTCATCATCTTTAGTATTAACAATTCCATTACAAACAAGTGGAAGTGTAATTCTTGGTGGACTAGGAATGGGTGCTAAATTCTATGCAGTATTAGTACAGAATAAATCAACTTATGTAAAAGTAGATGGAGCATACGAAGAATTCGCTCAATCATGGACAAAGTCATCTACTGGAGGAGAACTATCAGTAGTACCAGACATTGAGGGAGCTAGTAAAGGATTTAGATTCGTAGCTAGTGCATTACCTTCAATTTCAAAAGTACGAATGCCAGTTGGTGATGGTGGACAATTTTCAGGAAAAGAAGTAACACTAAGTTTTACTGCATACTCATCAGGAGTTGGAGCAAATACAATTGGAATAGATTTTGTAACTGATAGAGGTTCACAAATTGTAACTTCAAGATTAGTAACACAGATAGCAGGTTCAGCAGTATTAGATACTGGAATAGAAAAGAATTATGCAATAACTTTCATAGTTGGAACATTACCAGTTGGAACTTTTTTAGATGCAGATGCAGAAGATTATTTTGAATTTACATTACCATCATCAGCAAATTTCTGGATTGATGTAAAGAAACCAAAATTTGAGATAAGTTCAATTCAAACAGAATTTACGCCACAAGGTGGATTAACTGGTTCAATCACAGATGAATCATTAGGAGTAGTATTGGAAGGATTATTAGTATGACATTAACACAACATACAGCAAATGAAATAAATAAGAATAAATTACACATTCCACTATCAGGAGTAAGTGCATATCATTTACTTAGTGGAAGTCTATCATTACAAAATAGTGTAGTAACAAATGGCTTTGGTACAACACTTCATACTGGTAATGGTACTACACAAGCAGTAGTAACTGGTGTAGATATGGCTACTCAATGGGGTAATAGTGTTACTGAAACTTTTGGTGGTCTGGTTTGGGGTAAGAGTAGAAGTGCTATTCTTAATAACTTCTTTTTTGATACGGTTAGAGGAGTCACTAAAGAGATTAACTCAAACACAACGGAAGCTGAGACAACACTGGCAAATAGTCTAACAGCATTTAATAACAATGGGTTCTCACTAGGTAGCGATGTGGGATTAAATACAAACCTAGCAACATACGCTTCATGGAACTTCCAGACAACTCATCAGATCACTGGTACTACAAATCATGGTAAAGCCTATACGTGTCACTACAATCCATTCACTGGATTTACTATGGTTAAATATGAAGGTAGTGGACTAGCTGGACATGAGATTCCTCATCACTTGGGTAGGAAATTAGGCTTTGTGACTACTAAGAATTTAAGTGCTATAGCAAACTGGAATGCAATATATAAAGAAAACTCTGGAATGTATTTAAACGCAACTAACGCAGAAGGAGCAAGTGCTAATGTTATATCAAGTCTAAATGATACTACGAGCATTTTATCATCATCTGATGTAAACTCAAATACATCTACAAACCAATACATTATGTACGGTTGGGCTAACTCATATTTTGATAAAGCTAATACACTTATTGGTAACTACAACACTTTTGTAGATGGCAATGGAATCCTACGTATACAAGTACATACAAACAATAGTCAATCACAAGTAATGTGGGAAATGAATAAGACGACTCTTACTACTGGCGATTGGAACATTGTTGATTTTACAAGAGGTAACACAAAAGACTTACTAGCTAATACATCAGCGGCAGAAATAACAATCACAGCTAATGCATTAGTGAACTATGCAAGTCCAGCTTCTTACAATAGAGCTACGGATACCTCAAACCTAAACCTCAATGCAATCATTCCTTATGCTAATGGTATTGATGCCAATGGTACTCTAGTAAGTACACTTACTAAGAATGAAACAGTATCAGGACTAACTCTAGCACTAGGTAAGAACTATGTATGGAGTGATAAGACTGGTGCCTATGGAGTACAACAACATAGCCCTAAATATGGTAGTTATAATGGATTTGGGGACTACTTTGATGTAAAATCTAATAAGTGGTATCTAAACCCAAGTATCTTTAGTGATACTATGGAGGCTACTACAAATTGGATAGCGTCAGAACTTTTAGGGGGAGCAGTATCCACAATTAGTTCAGTTAATGGAGAATTGAAGATTCTAAATAACGGTGCTACTTATGGAGCTGCTAGAAGAGTTGAAACAACAGTAGTTGGTAAGAAATATAGATTAATGGTGTCATTGACGTCAGCATCTGCTGGTGGCAATATTAGAGTAGGATCAGGAATATCTGGAGTTGGTGTTGGGTATGAATACTTTACATACTCCTCGACATTATCCGCACCATATAGTGCCATAATAGATTTTGTTGCAGGTACTACAACAACTTATATATCACTTACTAATTATTCTACTGCAGGAGCTATATCAACATGGGACAACTATGCAATATTCCCAATTAACAATGATGGTTCAGTAGATATTTCAGGTGCTACTCCTATCACAAATAGTAGAAACTACCTAGATGCTATCGTCTATGCGGATGCTGGTGGACAACCAACGTATGTAGAACAACTGCCTAAGATTGAGTATAAAGATATAATCAAAGCTAATGAGTATCAAGGAAAAAATGCAATAACTTGTATGGGGACTATTGATATTACCACAACACCTGTAACAGTCATTGGAGGTTTTAATGTCAAAACAGCTGTAAGAACTGCTACGGGACTATGTGATGTTTTTTTTGAGACTTCTATGGATAACTTAAATTATGAAGTTATAAATGGAGGGGATTGGATAGCTGGGGCATTTAGTACAGAATATAACAAATCAACTCGTGTTCTAAATAAGGTGACAATAGCAATTGCGGCAACAGCAGGAACACTTATAAACGGTAGGACTAGTTTTATAATTACAGGAGGTAAGAACTAATGACACAATATTACAAACTAAATAATGGCTATCCAGTAATCTCTACTGTTAAAGTAGAGGTGGATATGATTGAGTACACAGTTGGTTCAGAGCCACAAGTACTACTAGAAGCTATCTCAACTCAAAAGTTGAAAGAAATTAATAACAAAATTAAAGATGAGTCATTAACTTTTTTAAAAGATACAGATTGGTATATATCACGAGAAATTGAAACTGGAAAAAAAATTCCAGAGAATATTAAAAAACTACGAGAAGAAGCTAGATTAAGGATTAACTAATGGCAGATAACTTCTTGCCAAAATTCAACATATCAAAAGATTTATCTAATGATATGAGGAATATAAAAATAGCTAATGCAATTGTAACTGGAATGTATAAAGGTAAGTTTCATATGCATATGAAAAAAGCTGGTCTAATATCAATGATAGATGGAAAAGAATATTATATGCCAATGCAATTAAGAGGTAACTCTGGAAATTTCTTTAATAAAGATACTGTAGGTTATCACATGGCAGAAGTTATGAGACTAATTGGAATTGATGATACTGGACTAAAAGAATTAAATGCTTCAGCATCACAAGATGGACTAGATGGTGTTTTACAAAGATGGATTGCAAAAGATGAATTATCAAAAGAAAGATTCAAAAAATACTTAGAAAACATGAAAGCTGATTTAGTAGGAATAGATACAATAGAAGTAGACTATGAATTACAAAGATATAGAAGTGATATTTATACAACTGAAGCATCAAGAGTATATAATACTAGAGAAAGTATTTTCGGAGTGAGATTACCTAATGGACAATTCTTTAATGGGTTCACAAGTAACTCTTGGAGTAGTGGTGGAAAGTATGTAGTTCTACCAGATTATATGAATAAGTCAGCATCATCAATACACGGTAATGCAATAAGATTCAAATCTGGAACTGTAGACGTAACTAATTTAATATCAGCTGATTTAAAATATGCAGTACAATCAATGATTGCATATTCTGGAATAGATTTTATGGATAGATTATCTTCAACTAAAATAGGAGAAATATCATATTCTGTATCACGATATAGATTAACAAATGATATACCAATAGAAACTAAAACATATATATCAGCAATTGGAACAGAAGTATACAATGCACATATTAAAAATGCTTTCATATTAGATGCAAATGATTTTCATTGGAATAGATACACAAAGTTATGTACAGAACAAGGTTCAAGAAAACAAAAAGCATCTTGTAAAAAAGGAACAACAATACCAGCAACATCAACAACTGTGTCAATAGACAAATCAACACAATTATATTCTACTGCATTTTGGAGTTATACTCATTACACATCTAGAGCATTGGATTCACCTTTACAAAAAAGAATAACAGTGCAGGGTGGAGATGAATTCCTTTTCAGGGATTCTGGATACCAAGTATTGGGTGCATACATAGATGTAAAAGCTTTTAATAAATTAACACTTGATGAAATTGGATATTATCTATCAAATTATTTTGATGTAAATTTTATACAAAGTAGTAGTGGTGGAGGTTTCTTTGGTGGATTTATGAATTTCATAGGTGGACTATTCGGATTGATATTAAATACAGCATTCCAAATAATAAAAACAGTTCCATTTTTATATATAACGCTAGTAATAATAACTTGGTTTGTAAATCAAATATTCGGAAGTGATTTAACTGAAAGAGAAATGTTTGACATAATAGCACAAGTTGTAGTAGCAGTAGGTGTAGCTTTATTAGCCGCTCCTACTGGTGGAGCTTCGATAGGAGCTTGGGCAACATACTTAGGAACAAGTGTAGCGATATCAACTGCTTTTGCATTAGGAAGAGAACACAATAAAGCAGAAGATAAAAGAAAAGAAAACGAAAAGTTCCAAGCAGAGAAAAGAAAAAATCAAGAATTATTACAAGAGAAGAAAAAACAAGAAGCTGAACAAGATGAGAAAGAAGCAAAGTTTAATAACAAAGGACAATCCAATGAGAGAGAAGAATTTAAAGCTTTTCTTCAAGACCCATTGTATAAGTTCAAGCAAGAAAGAAAACAAATAGACAGTGCTATGAAATCACAGTTTAAATTAAAATAGGAGGAACAATGGCAATAGTAGCAGAATACAAAACACTATACCTTTTATATTACAAAGACATATCAAAAGAAATGACTGGACAAGATTCTATATATCAGAAAATGATAAACAGAATGTTAGAAGAGTTTGAAGTTTATGGACTAACAACTGAAAAGAAATCTGAATTACTGTCACAAACAGTAATGCAAATCATACCTCAGTTTGAACAATTAGCTTCAAATAATGCAAGAGAGTTAATTACACTAGAACATGATGTTCCAATTAAAGATAATCAAGCTAGTGAGATTGAGAGAAAACGACAATACTATGATGATGAGTTATTGAAAACAATTGTTGAAAAACAATCTGACTTAGCTTCATTTGCAGTAAATGCAAATAGTGATTCAGCTCAAACAGCAATTAATGATTTGAAAGAAAAAATGCACAATCTTGAAACAAGAGTAGTTCAAGTGAATGGAAATACTTGTCCAGCTCCAACTCCAACTATTGCAGTACCAACTGGATTGATTGTAACAAATGCAACAGTAGATTCATTATTAGTATCTTGGCTTCCAGTACAAGGAGTTACTTTATATGCAGTATATCGTGATGGAATTCAAATTGCATCAACTGGAAGTTTGAATATAACAGATACTGGATTATTATCAATAACAAAATATGCTTACAATGTAAAAGCTTTCAGCGGAAGTCTATATTCAGATTTATCTGCAACTGTAATAGGAACAACAATTGTGTAAAGGAATAGAATGTTAGATTATGACGAAGATGATGAAGACTTAGAAAGTGAAGAAGAAGAAAGTGAAGAACAAAGAGAATCAGAAGCATTTGAAAATTTAAGATATGATTATAAGAAAGCAAAAGAAGCTAAGACAATAATTGATAACTTAATAGTAGAATGGAATGATATTTATTATGGTGAAAAATTTGGTGGAGAAAATAAACAAAAATCTCAAATTGTAATGAAAGAAATTGCAAAACAAATTGAATGGCAGAAACCTGCAATCATGGAACCATTTACTTCAACTTCAAATCCAATAAGACTAAAGACAAGCAAGAATGAAAATAGATCAAGAATAATGCAAAAGTATTTGAATGGTCAATTTGCAGGAGAATTTGACAGAGAAGACTTTATGGATAAGCTTTCAGATGTTCTTCTGAGAGAAGGAACTGTATGGGTAAGAACTGGATGGGACTTTTCAGAAACTAAAAAATTAGAAGTAAAACCAAAAGTAGAAATGGATGATTTATTAGTAGATGAAAGAGAACCAACTGATATTAAACAAAACAGTGATGGTTCGTATAGAGTAAAATATGAAGAGACTGAAATGGTAAGAAATATGCCAACTCTTGAAATATGTAGAAATGAACATATATTTCCAGACCCAAGTGCAAGAACGATGGAGGAATGTAGATTCATTATTTATAAGAAATACATGACAATATCAGAACTAAGAGAAGCTGGAATATATGATGAAAAGAAGATTAGCAGATTAGAATCGAAGATACAATCATCAGAAAAAGAAGATACAACATTAGGTCAAGTTAGAGATTCTGATGATAGAAACTATGGATATGATTCAACATACCAACCAAAAGATGTAACAAGAAAGAAAGTAGCAATACTTGAATATTGGGGATTCTATGATTTGGATGGAGATAAGATTGCAGAACCTATTGTAGCAACTTGGTCAGAAAAGGAAAGTTGTAATTTGTATATAGGAGAGAATCCATATCCAAGTAATAAGATTCCTTTTGAAAGAGGAGTATATTCAGCAAGACCATTTTCATTATGGGGTAATGCTTTAGCATATTTCATTGGAGATAATCAGAAAGTTAAATCTGGAATAATGAGAGGAATCTTAGATAATATGTCTTTAGCAAACAATGGACAAAAATTTGTTCAACGTGGAGCATTAGACTATGTAAACTTTAAGAGGTTAAGAAATGGTGAAAGACACATTGTTGTTAATAAACCAGATTCAATAACTGATGGTAGTTATAATAATTTACCACCAAGTTTATTTACAGTAATGGAAATGATAAATCAAGAGACAAAAGATTTGACTGGAAATACTGGATATAATTCATTCACAAGCAAAGATAATAGCGAAGACAATCCATCACAACTTACAATGTCACAACAAAGAATTGCAGGGACTGTAAGAAATATTTCTAATGTATTAGGTAAATCATTAAAAGAATGGTTAAGTATGGCAGAAGTATTTTTAACTAATGAGCAAATAGAAGGAATGTTTACAGAGAAAGATGCAATAGATTACTTCGCATTTGAAGATGCAAAGTTTGTACAGACAACTGTAAAAGTAGGAACAGAAGCAACTAGAACAATGAGAACACAACAACTAAATATGTTGATGCAACAATCAAAAACTTTAGGAGAACAAACTCCACCTGATACAATATCAGCTTTGACAGCAGAAATGTTTGAACTATTCGATATGTATGAAAAAGCAGAAGAGATTAGAAATTACAAACCAGAACCAAATCCAATAGCAATACAAATGCAACAACTAGAATTAGAAAACAAACAACTAGAAAATGAAAAACTAAGAGCAGAAATTCAACAAATGCAAACACAGTCTACATTGAATCAAGCAGATGCTCAGGCAACTGTACAATATAAGACAGCACAGACAGAAGAGAAATATGCTAAAGCTCAAAGTCATCAAGTAGAAACTGCATTAAAACCAGTAGAAGTTATGACAAAAGCTAGACAAACAAATAAGAAACAAGGAGGATAATACATGGATGAATTCGAAGAAGAAACTCAAAGACTATTAGAAGAAGCATTAAAGGAACAAGAAGATGATGATGGAGAAGATGATCTTGGAAAAGATTCTGAAACTGGAAATGAGAATGACGAAGATGGAGAATCAGATGAAGACTCGGAAGAAGACGACACTGGGACTGGTGGAGACGGAAATGAGGACGAACATCAAGGAGACAATGAAGAAGAATCAAAGTTAGATTTCGAACCAATTGAAGTTGAAGTATCTGGACATAAAGTAATAATCTCATCTAAAGAGGAAATGTTAGCTTATATTAAAGCTGGAGCATCTTCATTCAATAAAGAACCAGAAAGGTATGTAGAAGAAAAAAGTATCATCAGTCAAGCTGGACTATCAGCAGATGATCTAAAACTTATTGCAGAAGCTAAAGCTGGTTCAAAAGAAGCAATTGCATTAATTGCAAAGAGAGCTGGAGTTGATATTCTTGATGTTGAAAACGAAATGGCAGAGTCATATAAACAACAAAAAGAATATCATCAACAAAGTGAAGTAGATGTAGTAGCAGATGAAATCTTAAAAGATGAAACTCATGCAAATGATTTCAGAAAGATTTCTGGAACATTACCAAAAGACTTCATGGATGAAATTACAAGTAATGCAAAAGATTTAAAAGCATTCTCGAATCATATTAAATCAGGTATTGCTCAAAAAGTAATTCCACTAGCTATCAATTCACAAATTGTAAATGGTGGAACATTCTTAGAAAACTATAATAAAATAGGATTTGCATTGTCTCAACAAAAACAAGAACCTGAGAAAAAAAGAGAAGTTGGTGAAAGAGAAAAAGAATTACGGAAGAGAGCTTCTTCAGGTAAGGGAAATAATCACCAAACTCAAAGTACATCAGATAAAGATATTTGGGATATGTCAGATGAAGAATTTGACAAGTTAGACTTATCGAAATTAAAATAAAACTCGGCAATGTCAATAAGACCGAATTGGGTAAATAGTCAGGAGCAATCTCAAAAATAGCTAGCCTGACAAATTTTAATCAGGTAAAGCTCTAATAAACAAAAGGAAACAAACATGGCAGTTCAAGGAACATCAGGGAAACTTTCAGCAAAAATCTTAGCGGTATATGATCGCAAACTATTATCTCGTGTAGTAGCTACACAAGTATTCGATATGTTTGGTCAAACTAAATCAATCCCAGCAGGTTCAAATACTAAGACAGCATTTGCTTATCGTTACAAAAACATTTTGCCAGCAACTACACCTTTGGCAGAATACAATGGTTCAAATATTAAAGCAGAAAATAAAATTGTACGTGAAGAAGTTACGTACTCAGTAGGACACTATGGAGATTATATTAAATATTCAGATGAACTCGATCTGTACGACTTGGACAATATTACTGCTTCATTCTTGGACATTCTAGGAGATCAAGCATCTTTGACAATTGACACAATTCGTAGAGACGTTCTTCGTGGAGGTACTAACGTAGTTTATGCTGATGGTGGAACAACTCGTCTATCAGTAGTAGATGGTAATAAAATCGTAACTGAGAATGATATTAAAATCATGCAGATTAAATTGAAAAACCAAGGTGCTACTAAATTTAAAAAAGTAATCACTGGTACAACTAATGTTGGAACTCAACCAATTCGTTCAGCATTCATGGGTATCGTTGCTCCAGAGCAAACTGAAGACCTTCGTGGATTGACTGGATGGAAGAACGTAGAAACTTATGCTGACTACGGTAAAGCTATCGAAAATGAAGTAGGTTCTATCGGAGATTTCCGTGTTATCGAATCTACAAACAATGCTCCAGTAGTTCAAGTTGGAACTGATACTTTTAACCAGAATGTATATCTAGGTTACTGGATGGGTGAAAATGCTTATGCAACTGTAACTCTTCGTGGTAAACAAGGTATCCAAACTAAAGTAAAACCGCTTGGTTCTGCTGGTGCATCTGACCCACTAGACCAATTTGGTACTATCGGTTGGAAAGCAATTACTGGTTGTGCAATTCTAAATGAAGCATGGTTGATTCGTACAGAATCAGTAGCATCTATTGAAGATACAACAGCTAAACACTATTACGACTACACAGTCTAATAGCTTCTAAGGGATAGGGAACTTTTGTTCTCTGTTCTCTAATGGAGAACAAAATAAACTAAACAAGGAAACAATTTGGCAACAACAACAGACATGACAAAAAAACCATTAGGTTCAATGAATAAAGAGGAATTACAAAATATTTGTAAAGATTTAGAAGTAGAGTTTTTAGAAACTGATACTAACAAAACATTAGAAGAAAAGATTATTGAATCTGGACGATATGCAACAAAGAAAGAAAACTCTGGTGGTAAAGTAATTATTAAAGATGGTAAAAGAGTTCATAAAACTCTTGGTGAATACATCAAAGTAAGAGTTCATCCAACTGCAATTCATAATCAGAAGACTTCAATCTTTTGTTCAATTAATCTATTTACAGTAGAATTCCATCCTAATGAAATTGTATCACTACCAAAACTAGTGGTTAAATATTTAAAAAATTTAGGTGAAGCAGAACACTATTATGATGCAAACTATATAACGGATAATGGAAATAAAGGTGCTCATTTGACACGACTAGTTCCTAAATATATTGTAGAAGTAGTAGACGAAGACCTAGAATAAAACAAAGGACAAAATATGTGGGAATCATTATTTGGTTCAGCAGTAGCACCAGCATTAACTGAGGCAACAACTCAGGGAATTGGTGAAGCAATGATACCAACAATTACAGACACTCTAGCAACTCAAGGAGCAGATCAAGCATTAGCTGGTACGCTACCAAATATGATCGGAAGTCAAACTGCTGGACTTGGAGTAGATCAAGCATTTCAACAATTGGGAACTCAATTCTTACCAGCCAATATGGCAGGTTTCGGAGAAGGTATGGTAGGACAAGCATCAATGAATGCAATACCACAAACTGGAATGTTTGAACAACTTGGAGGTTTTGGAAAATCTTTATTAGGAGATCAAACACAAAATATTGCAAAAGTTGGTTTAGGTGGATATAATGCTTACAACCAAGGAAAAGCAATAAACCAAGCAAAACGTATTCAAGACCAGCAAATGGCAATGAGCCAAGATGCTTACAATAGAGACAAGAGTGCAGATCAACGTAGACAAAAGTTGGTATTTTAATGGCAATGCAATTTAATCCACAAACTGCTTTTCTGAGAGGAATGGACTTAGGTAGTCCAACAACTTCTCAGGGAGGTATTAATAATTTAATGCAGATGAAACAAAATACTATGAATGATGCTTTAAACGCATTTGGTAATATTGGAAAGACAAGTAGAACAAATACCGTTAATGACCTGATTGCAAGAGGTGGATTGGAGGGATTGAACGAAGCTCAAACCCAAGCAAGACTATTGCAAGAAGCTGGAGGTACACTAACACCAGAAGGTCAAGCACAAGTAGATCAGTTATTACAAAGAACTGGAAAAGAAGATCAACGTAAATTTACAACATCTGAGAGGTTAGGTGGTGAACAATTTCTTGGTGGAGAACATGAGAAAACTGCAACTGCAAAAGCATTAGCAGAAAAGACATTAGCAGAACAGAAGAAACTTCAAGATGATAGAGAATACACATTCAATGTAGATAAGTTTGGAAAAGAATACGCAGAGAAAGTTAGATCAAATAAAGCAACGGAGGGACTAACTGCTAGAGGTCAAAATATAACTTCACAAGGTCAAGTATCAACAAATATTGGTGAAGATGGATATATATATAAAATAAATTCAGCAGGACAACCAGTAAATACTGGAGTAAAAGCATTAGTTAAAGATGGAAGTGGAGACAGTTCAGGTAGTGGAGCTAGTGGAAAAAATAAACTTACTGGTGAGATACGAAAGATGTGGGACAATTCAACTGGGAAAGGTAAACTTGCACTAGAAGAAATGTACAAAACTGGAGACATACAAGCAGTACCAGAAACATATAAGTACGGAAACGATGGTAAAAAATATATAGCAAGTCCACAAAAACTTTTATTCAAAGGGAAACCTACAACAATAAGAGAACTCAGGGAGCATCTTGGCTTAAAATAAAAGGAAATAAAAATGGGATTGAATGACAGATTCAAAGAACCAAACACAATAGGATTAGCTGATAGATTTACAACAACTGACTTTGTTCCAGTAGGAATGAAACCAGTTAGAAAGATTGAGTCTAGTCCTATTGAGAGTATAAAAGCATTATGGAATCCAGTTGGTGAAACAATAAGAGATTTGGGAGCAGAAAAGTTTGGTTCAATGCTTCAACCATCTACTATAGTAAAAGATGGTAAAAGACAATCTACAGAAAATAAAACATTTAACACATTATCACAAAGTGAACTAAATGAGAAATTAACAGACCTTACTGCAACATCAAAAGAAGAATCAGATGGAATACTATACAAATTGAGAAATCCAACAACTGGAGAAATCAAGTATGGTAAAGCTGGAGATAGTGCTTGGACTAGATACAATAAAGATATTGGAATGCAAGAAAATTGGGTAGTTGATTATCAACGACCAATGAAAGATGTGTCAAAAGCAGAAAGATTACTTCATGGTAATGCTGGAGCAATAGATAAACAAGCATTATCATTTGGACAAGCACAACAATCGAATCTACAAGCTGGTGGAACTGAAATATATAGAACAGACCCACTAGCTAAAGAAGCTATGACAAAAGTAAAACAATTACTTGCACCAGATCAACAAAGTTATGCAGAGAAAGTTTGGGATGGTTTAAAGATCAGAACTGGATTTTCAGACATTGATACAAGAGGAAATAAACAAAAAACAGACAATCCACTAGATGTATTAATGAATACAAGAAAAGCAATCTTAGAAGGAACAACAGATGCTATATTAGGAGCTGGAGTTGGTATCAATAAATTATCTGGTGGATTAAATAGTTTAGTAGGGAATGAATCTGGACGAATAATAAACGAAAGATCAGCTAAGGCATTAACTCAAGCTATGACAGATAAAAAAGGAATAGCATCAGAGTTTGGAGAAATAGCACCTGAGTTTGCATTGCCAGTAGGAAGAATTCTGAAATCAGCAAATACAGTTAAGAATATATTAGCTGGTGCTGGTAGTGGAGCATTAATAACTGGTGGATATGAAAAGATAAAAGAGCAATCTGGAATAAAAGAAGGACTAGAAGCTAGTCCATTGTTAGCAACTGGAGTTGGTGGAGTAGTTGGAGGTATAGTAGGTGGACTTACAAAGAATCCAGCATTAGGTAAAACTATTGGTGAAGCATTTGAAGCTGGAGATAATAAAGCAAAAGAAGCAATATTACAAACTTATCCAGAAGCTAGAAGTGCATTAAAAGAATATACATTAGCAAAACAAAGAGAAACTCAAAAAGAAGAAGTAAAAGATGTTGCTAAGATTCCAGAAAAAGTAGAAGTAAAAGGAAAAAAATCCGAGATAAGTAATGTTAGAACAAAACAAGGTGTAGAACAAAAATCACCAGAAGTTAGTGAATCATTAAAAAATTTAAAGGAAATAGAATATGATGTTTTAAACCCTAAAGCAAAAGAAGGAAAACCTTTAACTAATCAGAAAGAAACTAATACAGAAAACAAACCATATAGAACTGCTTATGAAAAAGATTCATCTGGAAGATTCTATGCAGACAATGAACTAAGTATTCAAGGTGACAATACTTCAATGGCTACTCTAAAAGAAAGAGTGAAACCAGAAGTTAAGTCAGCAAAAGAAGAAGTTAGTAGACGAATGGATTTATATAAGCATGAGCAAAGTCTAGCAGATAGATATGGAGAGACACAAGCTAATTATAAACCTCATAGTCAAAAGTCACCAGAACAAATTAAAGCAGATGAAATAAGATTTGAAAGAGATCAATATTTACAGATAGTAAAAGATAAATCACTATCAAAAGAAATTAGAAATGAAGCACAAGCGGAAGTAGAAGATTTACTGAAACGTAAAGTATTCGCAAGAGAAGCATCAGATGAAATTAAAACAAAAGCAGAAGAATCATTTCTAAAACAATTTGATATTAAAGATTCATTACTAAAAGAGAGAGAACTTGAAAGTAAAGCAGAATTTGAACACTCAGTAAAGTCCAGAAGAGATAAAGTAGATTTCGTAAGACAAGCTATTGAAAATCCAGAGAAGATTGTGAATACAATTAAATCAAGAGGTATAGAACTTGCAAACGAAGCTAAAAAAGCAAAAGCAGAACTAATACGAAAAGAAGGTGAGAGAGGTCGAACATTTGATGAAACAAAAATAGACAAGAGAACCAGAAAACAATATAGAGATGAAATTGCTAAAATAGAAGACTTGCAAGATATGAGACGAGATTTAAATCAATTCAAGAGTGATGATATTACAGCAGAAGAATTACAATTCAGAGAAATGAGACGTATTCAAGAACAACAAAGTAGATCATCTGAGACAAAGTTTAAATCACAAGAAGAAGCTGATAGTTATGTAAAAAGTATTCAAGCAAAATATGAAGAGATTGGCGTAAAAACAGAAGTACCATCTATCAAATATGCAGAAGAAATTAAACCTAGATCAGGAAAACCTTTAAGTGAAAAAGCTAAGAAGTTTATTGAAGAAAAAGAAACTGCTGAAATAAAACAATCTGAAAGATCAAATACTCAAAGAATTAAAACTATTCAGAAATATGAAAGAACAAAAGTAATTCCAAGAGACGACTTTGGACGTAGACTACTAAGTGAACAAGAAGTAAAAGACATTGATGCTAAGATTCTATCTCATAAAGAGATAGCGAATCAGAAAGCACCTATTGGAAAGAACGCAGATAAAGAGCAACTAAGAAAAGAAGCAAAAGAATTTGCAAATAAAAAAGTAAGAGATTATCAGCAGAAACAATTAGGTATTCAATGGAAACAAAAACCTCAAGACATTCAGTATAAACAAACATTTCAAGATGTATCTAATAGCATGGCTCAAATTACAGCAGTTCTACTAGGACTTAAAAAATTAGGAGCAATGGTTAAAACTGCTGGACTTGATAATATTCTCGGAAAGAATGGTAAAGCAGTAGATATTCGTGATGTTGTAGCTGAGACAATAGGTAAAGAATTACCATCTGAGTTTCCAATTAAATCGAATAAAGATACTGTAAAACCAATGTTCATGACAGAGAATTATGGTCAAGGCAGAAGAGGGTTAATAAATGGAATAATTGCTAGATCAAAAGATAATAGCAAAGAAAACAGACTATTATACTCTCGTGAAGTAACTAGACAAGAAGCTGAAAAGTTTTTGGATTCATATTTCAAAGCATTCGATAAACTTTCACCAGAAATGGTAGAAATGAAAAACCTAATCAAAGAACAATTCTTAAAAGGTAATGGAAAGATTGAATTTGAATTACCAGATGGATTTAAAGTTAAATTAGATTTAACAAAGAATAAAGATGGTTCCTACAGAATAAAAGGAAATGATTTCAGTATCAAAGTTGCAACAGAAGATGTAGACAATATGAGTTCTGCAATTCTACCAGCAATCATTCAATCATTAGATGCATTTATAGCTGGAAGATTAGCAAAACATGGTATTGGTTCAAAACATGATGCTTTCTCAACTCCTGCTGGAAAAACAGATGAATTCGTTCAAGAGAAATATGGTGAAGCAATGGCTATGATTAATGATAGTGACATACTTCATCAAATAATGCAATCATTAGGATACGAAGGAAAAGCACTTAAAAAAGGTGATCTATCAAGTGATGCAATTAGACAATCTGCAAAAGAGGGAGTTTCTCTAGTAAAAGAAGAAGTAGCTGGAGAAGTTGTAAAAGCAACTAAACGACCAGAAGAAATTGGAAGTAGAAAAACACCAGTTCAAATTGTAAAAGAATTCATGGCTAAAGATAATGTTAGAGGTGGAGATTCTAATTCACTTGTAAAGAAATTGATCAATGAAGCAATGTATAATAAAGATATTAGTGTAGCTAAATCAGGTGATGATGTATTTGAAAGACAAGTTGCATTAGCACATCAATATCCAATATACAAAAAAGCAAATGAAATTAAACCTCCAAAAGAAGTTAATGCACAAGCTTGGGATAAAGCTCAAAGAGAAATATTCGATGAAGCAAGAGCAAGATTAGAATCTAATCCAACAATGATTGGAAAGATAACTGGGAACAGAGTTCACTTTACAGAATCAGGTAAAAAGATTGGTGCTGAAACAAAAACTTATAATGAAATTTTACGTGATGAAATTGCTAAAGGAATTAAAGAAGCTAGAAAACTCAATAGAGAAAACAGACAATCTTTAAAATCAGTAGGTAAAAACTATGAGCAAATTCAACGTAAAGTTAAATCATGGGAAGCTGGTAAAATATTGACTCACGATGAAGCATTAGCAAAGAGCATTGTTGAAGAAGCAAGAAAACCAATTCAACCAAAATCAGAGTTCAAAAAGAACATTGATAAAGTAAAAGCATATTTCAAAGATCAAGTTTCAGATAGTAAATTGACAAGAGATTTTCAATCACTATTAGCCTTTAGAAAGCATAATGAAACACAAGTTGCAAAGAGAGCAGAAGAACTAAAAAAGAATCTTGACTCTAAACTGACAAAAGAAGAACGTAAAACATGGACTGACTCATTCTTAAAAACTGACTATCATGCTATCAAAGAAATGAAGACAGCAAAAGAAGCAGAAGACTTTATGAAATCACATGATAACATATATCAGATGGCAAAGAAGTATATAGATCAAGGAGCGAAAGCACTTGGAGAAGCATCTGAACAAGTTGGATTCTTTAGAAATAATGCAAGAGCAATTGTAGAAGAATTGAACCTGCCAAGAGAAATGGAAATAGTAATTGACAAGATGATTTCAATTAAAGCAATGACACCACAATCATGGAAAGAATTAGATAGAGTTAGAGACTCAGATAACTTCAAATATGTAATGGAGATAATTGGAAATAATAAAGAGAGATCAGCTAAGGAATTTCACACTAATCCAGAGAATATGGTAAAGGGATTTGTATCAGAAGTTTATTCTGGAACAAAAAAAATAGATGGAGATAAAGTTAAATATGATGCAGAATCAAAACTTGAAGCTGGAGCGATACCATCAACACTTGAAAGAAAGAAAGTTGGTAGTTGGCAATCAGAATTTCCTACTGGAGAATTTAAAACATTAGAAGAGAAAAGTGATTATGCAGAAAAGAATAGATTGAAAATAACAAGGGATGGAAATTTTAGAAGAGTAGCAGATGCAGAGTTAAAAGACAAAGCTGGACGTTCACATGACTTCAATGAAATTTTAACTGCTACAACACAATCAATAGATGCAAAAGAAGTACAAAAACTTATATCTAAAAACATTATAGATGAACTAGTAAAAGAAAATGAATTATTCTCACAAGTAGCAAAAGAGGGATATAGAAAGATTACAGAAGCAGAAGCAAGTAGAATGCCAAAAGTAGTTGGAGATTCATTAGCTGGAAGATATGTTTTAGAAGCATACGATAAAAGAATTTTAGGTAGACCAGAAGTAAGATTATATAATGGAGAAAGTCAAGTTGGTAAAGTAGCGGATAGATTATTAAAAAACACGATACTTCACTTTAAACAAAATATTATTCTGAAAAATCCAAAGTCATATCTGAATGCAACATTGGTTAATCAGATGCTTGGAAGTATGGCAGGAATTAATCCAGCTAAACTAATCAAGTATCAAAAAGAAGCTTTGTCAGAAATTTCAAAGACAGATAAACTAATTGCCGAGATAGCAACATTACAAGCAACTGGAAAAGATTTCTCAAAACTACAAAAAGAATTAGATAATTCATTACTATATCAAATGGAAAAAGAAGGACTAGCAATTAATAAATTAGAAGTAGCTGGAGACGATTCAACTCTTTTAGGACAAATTGCTAGTGATATATTTGGTGGAAAATTAGACAAACCTACAAAGGAAATCTATCTATCACAAGATAGCTACATAGGAAAGAAAGCATTTAAAACATTTGGAGCAATTGATACACAAGGTAGATATACTTTAGCTAAACATTTCATGGATAATGGAATGGATATTAAAGATGCAGTAACAAAGGCAAATGGATTATTCGGAGATATGGATCAAATGGCTCCAGCATTTATTGAAGCGATTGACAAATATGGTATTATTCCATTTGCAAAGTGGGCATCTTTAACTATACCACAACTTATGAAACTATCAAAAGAGAATCCAGCAAAAACATTTGCACTAGCATTTGCAATGTATGGATTTCAAGTTGAAACTGATTTGGACTATTCAACAATAAGCCCAATAGAAGGTGCAGTAAATTTCTTAGACAGTACAGTACAACCAGAGTTTATTAGTAAAACAATAGATGAAGGAATTGCTGAATCAAGTTGGGATAAAGTAAAATCATTTTATATACCAAAAGTATATAAAGAAATTCAAGCAGAATTAGAAAGTAAAGGTGAACATGAAACATTCATCAAACATCAAATAAAAGATGAGAGATATCAACCACTCACACAAAGAATAACAAACAAAAAGGATTAACATGGCATACGGAGATTTTAATTTTGCAAACGCAGAAGGTGCTGAAACAAGAACAAAGAAACTTAATTTATTTAAGAAAGCTTTAGAATTAGCTGGAGTTGCAACATTTGCATCACAAGTTCAGGTGGACGCAGGAGTGTCAGCAGTTACAGAAATGTCACCAAAAACATTTAATGATTCTGCACAACTATTATCAGTAAACACAAAAATTACAGCAATTGAAAACTTACCATTAGCACATCTTGGAATGATTGCAACTCCACCAGTAACACAAACAAATACTACAGCTTATGCAAAAGTTACAGTAATGGATACGATTCAGGTAACAAGAGGAACAATCACACCAAGTGCAACTACAGATGATATTACAATTGGACTGAATGGAATTTATGAGATTAGTCCAAGTATTAATGTAGCATCAGCGGCAGCATCAGAATTAATATTTACACTTTTTGTAGATGGAGTTCAAAGTGGTGAAGAAGTTTATCTTCAAGGTCAAGGTGCAACTAAACCAGCTTTCGTAGGTGGAACACATTTCGTAACATTAACTGCTGGTCAAGTAATTGATATGAGAATGAAATCTGCAACAAGTGCAACTGCTTCATTCTTTTCATGTGGATTAGCAATTAAGAAAATTTAATTTAAAAAGGAAAATAAATGGCAGGAACACAATACGCATATCCAACAAATTTAGAATGGATTAGACACCCAATCTTGAATGGACCTTGTATGATTCAAGTACAATACGGAGACACAACTCTAGTGCATTTTGGAGCATTACCAGTAGGACATGACCCATTAGTTTATGATGGAATCATGCATCAACATATTTTTGCAGGAGAACCATTTAAATATACTGGTAGTGAAGAAATTTGGTGTAGAAGTTTTGCAGAGAATGTAAGTGGAATTAAACAAATTTCAAAAGTAGTTTGTTCACCTCTAGTAAATGTATAGGAAGAATAAATGAGCGAAGGGAATGTAGCAATTTTGAACACAAAACTAGATATACTAATAGACGACTTTAAATCTTTTAAACAATTAGCTATTGGTTTTATTATGACGATTGCAATACCATTTGCAGTTTATATGACGATACAAATAGTAAGTGCTCAAAAAGATATTGCTGTGGTGCAGGAAAAATTAAATGTAAGTACGAAAGCAATTAAGCAAGAATGAAAAATGAATTCAAGTCTCCACTTCGTGTGGAACTTACTGGAATACAATTATTCAAACTAACATCAATACTTCATTATTCAAATAATTTATATGATTTTTATATACAAGAAGGATTTGAGTTTGATGGTGCTAGTATTCCAAAAGAATTGTGGTCAGTATATGGTTGTCCATTTGGAGCGTCATACACATTAGCATCTTGTCTACATGATATATTATACTCATCACATATTTTTAGTAAACATCAGAGTGATAGAATATTCTATGAGGCAATGATTGCAAGTGGAGTTGAAAGATATATTGCAATACAATTATATCTAGCAGTAAGAACATTTGGGCATACAGCATATAATGAAAAAAAAGAAATAGCAAGACATAGAGATTTAATACAAATAACTTCAAAGGGGAAAGAATGGTAGTAGGATATAATAAGTTTTTCTCTTTTGATGAACTTACAGACAGTGCAGACCATAGAGGTTTAGTAGAACAGAATAGAAAAGATGCAATGATATATGTGAATAGTGGAAAAAGATTATCAAAACTATTAGGAAGTATTAGAGAGATTTGGAACAAGTCAATCAAAGCAACTAGTGGATTTAGAAACAAGACACTAAACTTAGCAGTAGGTTCAAAAGCAAAGAATAGTTCACATCAAAGATTTGAAGCATCGGATTTACTTCCACCAGATGGAGTATCATTAAATGATTTCTTCAATGGAATAATTGATGCATTTAAAAAAGGATTACTTCCTGATTTACGTAAAGTTATTCGTGAAGACCATAGAGGAATTTGCCATGTAGAAGTAAAAATGAAAGCTAATGAACAAACTGATTTCTATACAACAAATGACAATATCAAATTTAAGAAGGTGGTATAAATGTTTTTAAAGATATTATTAAAACTATTAACAAGTGAAATGACGAAGAGACTAATTGGATATGCAATTCAAAAGTTGTTAGAACACAAAGAAGATGGAGTTACAAAAGATGTAATCAAAATGGTAATTGATGGAGCAATAGAATCAAAAGCAAATAGCTTATCTATCCAAGATGTACTACCAATTAAAAAGCTTCTTGGTATCTAACTACTGTTACAACGTCCGACACAATTAAACTAATAAAGGAGAACTAATGGATTGTAAACCAAAATCAAAACCAATGCCTCCAAAGAAAAAATAATTTCATAATGGAATTTAATTTCAAAGGAATAGATGAAGAAGAAAAGGAAGCAATTCCAATTCTTCCTTCATGGGCATATTCAAAAGAAGAAATAATAAATCTATTAGATCAATATGTAAACAATGCTATTTTATTTAAACTAGAAACATAATACACTCAATTCTATGTAACTAATTATGTAATAGAATAGCGAGACTATGTAACAGTAGATTAGCCATACATTCGGCTACTACAGTAAAAATTTCACATATATTTTTTAGGTTTATGTATAATAAAAACAGATACATAAGAGTTAGAAAAGTGGCTAATATAGGGGATTTTTTATATATATTTTTTGATTAGTGTAGTAGTATGAGGGTACCACCACCTAAAGATTTGCAGTTACCATTAACTGTCTACCCCCCCCCTATAAGAGCAAAGCATAAGAAGCTTCCTTTTAATCATTATGTGTAGTACCAAAGTACCTATTCATGGGAGTTATCAAGGAATTACACACTGTAATTATGTGTGGTGAATTGGAG